>QWCU01004653.1_pt1 | contig 113973 bp, 89 predicted proteins | sample 1972601 | NCBI WGS metagenome assembly QWCU01 (sample SAMN09866700, study PRJNA288562) | Human vaginal metagenome isolate pre2_vaginal, whole genome shotgun...
TCTTCGGCAGCAGCAATCATAATTCGCCTTGCAATAAAACGCGGGTCTTCACCAGCTCTAAGCATTCGCGCTAAATAATGCAAAGAAGCGTCAACATCACTTCCACGCATTGACTTAATAAAAGCAGAAATCACATCGTAATGGTCGTCGCCATCTTTGTCGTAGCGAACTGTAGTAGTATCCATTACATTAGAAACAATATCAGCAGTAATTACAGGCTTATTTTTACCATGCTGCAACGCAACATCTCCTGTTACTGCTCCTGCAGCCGCCTCTAAAATAGTGAGAGTTTTGCGAGCATCTCCCCCACTTAAACGAATAATTGAATCAATAGCATCATCGTCGATTTTAAGCTGATCATTAAGACCATTTTCGCTTGAAATTGCGCGTTCTATAAGCGTGTGCAAATCTTCTACACTGAGAGACTCAAGTTTAACAACTACTGATCTACTAAGTAGTGGCTTAATGATTGAAAAACTTGGGTTTTCGGTAGTAGCTCCAATAAAAGTTACATCGCGATTTTCAACGCTTGGAAGCAAAGCATCTTGCTGTGATTTAGAAAAACGGTGAACTTCGTCAATAAACAGAACTGTTTCTTGACCTTTACTAACTAAACGCTCATGTGCTCGATCTAACACAGCTCGAACATCTTTAACTCCAGAAGTTACAGCAGAAAGCTCTTCAAACACGCGACCAGACTGTCTAGCCACAATATAAGCAAGCGTAGTTTTACCAACTCCTGGAGGTCCAAACAACACAACAGAACTTGGAGATGTAAGAGAACCTTTAGATTGCGGATTCGCAAGCCTGCGCAAAGGCGAACCATCTTTTAGCGCATGAGTCTGCCCAAGCACGTCTTCGATAGCGCTTGGGCGCATACGCACTGCCAACGGACGCGTCACATCGCTAGGTGCACTACTTGCGGAAAATAAATCTTTCTCCATAATTACCAGCTTACACTACATATAGAACAAACGTTCGATTGCATTCTGCATTCTGTGTTTTGCATTCTGTGCTCTGTTAGCACATTTTTAAGAATCACACGTGCGACACGCTGTAGTCAAAGAACACAACTTCGCCTGTATCTTGTGTGGAATCCAAATCAACAATTCCAGTAATAGCCCAATTATGGTCTCCGTCCGAATCGTCAATAATTTGCCGAACTTTCCACGAATGTTCACTCTTCTCAAGAGAATCATCCAAAATAAACAAGTCGCCACTTCTAGCCTTGGCATCGATACCAACATACTCGTGCTCATCGTAATAGTCGTCAAGCACATCATTCCACTCGTGAACACCGTAACCCCAAGCTTTGTCAAGCTCTCCTAAAGTATCCGCATCTTCCAAATCCATAAGCTGCACGCGACGGAACATTGCGTTTCGAATCAACACAATAAGTCCACGACGATCCTCAACTACAGACTCAGAAGTTCCAGGCGCAGCCATAGTTACAGCGCTAGCTTCAGCGTCCGACCCTCCAGCACTTTCCCACTCGTCAACAAGACTTGAATCAATAGATCGCACAACAAGACGAAGCCACGAAATAATATCACGTAATTCTTCGTTAAGCATGTCTTCTGGCACAGTACGAGCAAGCGAACGATAAGCGTCCGAAAGGTAACGAAGAAGCGTTCCCTCACTTCTAGCAATGCCATAACGAGAAATGTATCCAGTAAAATCGGATGCGGTTTCAACCATGTCTCGAAGTACAGATTTAGGCTTAATCCAGTAGTCGTTTGCCCACGGAACATCTTTGCGATATTGCGCAAAAGCAGGCTCAAGCAAATCTTCAAGAGGCTTAGGGTAGCTAACTTCAGCTAAGCGTTCCATGCGCTCCTCGTAATCAATGCCATCATCTTTCATGCCAGCCATTGCAGCGTCGCGAGCTTTACGCTCTTGAGCACGAAGAACAGGCTTCGGGTCATCTAAAGTTGACTCAACCATAGAAATTACGTCAAGCGCGTAACTTTCAGATTCTGGGTCTAGAAGTTCCAAAGCAGCAAGCAAGAACGGCGAAAGTGGCTGATCTAGCGCAAAACCCTCTGGCATAGCAACATCAAGATCATAATCGCAAGAACCGTCCGAAAGCTCTCTACATTCAATAACTTGAGTGTCAAGCAAAGTTTGGAAAATATCGTTGCAACGCTCAAGCAATTTTTCTTTATCTTGCGGCTTTTGCGCACTATCTCCAATAAGTTTTTCAACGCGTGCTCTAGCATCCCCGCCTTGCGTAACTTCGTTCAAAATCATTGAGTGAGTTACAACCATGTGCGGATTCAAAGTTTCGGGAGCGCTTTCAATAAGCTTAGTAAACGTTTGCTCACTCCAAACAACAAATCCTTCTGGAGCCTTCTTACGCTTAACTTTTTTAAGCTTTTTAGGATCGTTTCCAGCTTTTGCAACAGCGCGCGCATTCTCAATCTCGAACTCTGGAGCCTCGCTAACCACTAAGCCTTCGGTATCAAACCCCATTCTGCCTGCGCGACCTGCAATTTGGTGAAACTCGCGAGCGCGAAGCTTTCGACTACGGTTACCGTCAAATTTTGTAAGAGCTGTAAGCACAACAGAGTGAATCGGCACGTTAATACCAACGCCAAGAGTGTCTGTTCCGCAAATAACTGGCAGCAACCCCTGTTGTGCAAGCTGTTCAACAAGCCTGCGGTAGCGCGGAAGCATACCAGCATGATGTACGCCAACTCCTGTGCGCAGCAGCCTTTGCAAGATTTTGCCGAATCCTGTAGTAAATTTAGTGCCTTTAATTGCTTGCGCAATTTTATCTCGCTGATCTTTGCTAGAAACCCCCGTGCTTGCAAGCGCTTGAGCTGTTTCTAGAGCTGCGTCTTGCGAAAAATGAACTACGTAGATTGGCGTTAAACCCTTGTTAAATAATAGTTCTACAGTTGTTGCAAGCGGCTTATCTGTGTACTCGTATTCTAGTGGAATTGGTCTTGGAGCGTTAGCAATAATATCAACACTACGATTTGTTGATCTTTCTAAGCGTTCCGCAATATCCGTTACGTCTCCAAGAGTTGCACTCATAAGCAAAAATTGCGTGTTTGCAAGAGTAAGTAGCGGAACCTGCCAAGCCCAACCGCGCTCTGGGTCTCCATAGTAGTGGAATTCGTCCATTGCAACGCAATCGACTTTTGCGTTTGCTCCTTCGCGCAGAGCTTGATTTGCTAAGATTTCCGCCGTGCAGCAGATTATTGGAGCGTCCGCGTTAATATGCGAGTCGCCAGTAATCATACCTACGTTGTCTCGCCCAAAAATCGCAACTAAATCGAAGAATTTTTCGGATACAAGTGCTTTGATTGGCGCAGTGTAGTAGGAGCGTCTGCCAGTGGCAAGTGATGCAAAATGCATGCCGAGCGCTACTAGCGATTTTCCAGAACCTGTTGGAGTGTTTAAGACTACGTGGTCTCCTGCAAGCAAATCCATAACCGACTCTTCTTGATGCGGCCACAAATCTACATGCTTGTTAGTCTTAACCCAATCAACAAATGCTTGAAAAATTTCGTCTTCGCTAGCATGATGCAAATCAAGAGCTAACTCGCCTAATCCAGCCATATTCCGCTCCTACTTTACTTACGCTTTAATCGCAACTTTAATCGCAGATTTAATCGCAGCTTTAATCGCAAATTTTTTACTTACGATTTTACTTGCGCTTCTTTTTATCTCGTACTTTTACAGAGATTTGAATAGGAGTTCCCTCGAATCCAAATTCTTCTCTAAGAGAACGCTCAATAAAGCGACGGTAGCCGTGCTCTAAGAAGCCAGTTGCAAATATTACAAAACGCGGAGGGCGTGTAGAAGCTTGAGTAGCAAACAAGATTCGCGCTTGCTTTCCGCCTCGCAAAGGATGCGGATGAGCAGACTGAATACGCCCTAAGAAGGCATTAAGCTTGCCTGTAGGAATGCGCTTATCCCAGCTTTCTAAAGCTGTTCGCATAGCGCGTGCAAGACGATTCGTATGCCATCCTGTCTTTGCGGAAAGATTAACGCGCTCAGCCCAAGTAACTCGCTCAAACTCAGTTTTCCACAAGCGTTCCATGCGCTGTCTGGAAAATTCGTCCATCAAATCCCACTTGTTAAACACAAGTACGATTGCGCGACCCGCGTCTACAGCCTGGCTCATAACTTTTAGATCCTGCTCTGCAATTGGCTGCGAAGAGTCAAAAAGAATCAAAGCAAGTTCCGAACGCTCAATCGCAGCTTGCGTACGTAGTGAAGAATAGTATTCGGCGCCAGTAAGCTTGTGCTGCCTGCGCTTAATACCAGCCGTGTCAATAAACAGCCAATCCTCGCCGTCTACGCGCACAACTTCATCAACAGGGTCTCGAGTAGTTCCAGCCAAGTCGTTTACAACAGAACGCTCTTCGTGAGCCAAATGGTTCAAAAGCGAAGACTTACCAACGTTTGGACGACCAACTAAAGCAACTCTGCGAAGACCTTGCGGAGTTAAGAATCCAGAAGTCTTATTCGCTTTCTTTAAAGATGCAAGAGCTGCGTCAAGCAAATCTCCAACGCCTCTTCCGTGCATTGCAGAAATTCCGTAAGGCTCGCCCATTCCAAGCTTCCAAAACTCTGCAGTCAAATACTCGCTTCTAGCATCGTCAACCTTGTTAACTGCCAAAGTAATAGGCTTACCAGCAGCGCGAAGCATTGAAACAATACGCTCGTCGGTAGCTGTTAAGCCAACTTGACCGTCTACTAGGAAAATCACAGCATCGCTTAAACGCACTGCTACTTGCGCTTGCTGAGCAATCGAAGAATCAATGCCTTCAACATCTGCTTCCCAGCCGCCAGTGTCAACCAGCTTGAAGTTGGTTCCAGCCCACTCAGCGTCGTAGCTTACGCGATCTCTAGTAACGCCTGGAGTATCTTCTACAACAGCAACTCTGTGACCCAAGATACGGTTTACAAGCGTTGATTTTCCAACGTTTGGTCGGCCAATAACGGCAATTACTCCAACAGCTTTTGTATCTTTCGACTCATCTTCGCCTGCTAAATCTCCGCTAAGAAGCGCACGGTCTTCATCGTCAAGATCGTAGCCTTCAAGATTTGCAGCATAACGGTCGTACTCATCTTGCTCAATTGCATCGTCAACCATCTCTACAAGCGCGTCAAGAGTCTGCTCAAAAGTCAAATCAGAATTATCGAGAGTTGTAACACCGTCTGCAGCTTTAAGAAAATGCGTAACTTTAGAATCTTTAGCGTCTCGAGCGCGAATATCGTCTTCTTCTAAAGATTCATTATTCTTAGATTCGCTATTTTGCGAATTTTCTTGCGCAATATCTTGCTTGTTTCTGCGAGCTTGGCGCACTTCTTCGCGAGCGGTAAGAAGCACTCGAACTTGCGCATTAGGAGCCACAACAGTAGTAATATCGCGGCCTTCTGCAACTATGCCTTCTCCGCTAGAGAAAGAATCCTCAGCTGACTCTGAAGCAATATACGCGCGTTGTGCAGCAATAAGCATGCGTCGAACTGCAGGAATCGAAGAAACCGTAGACACGCGCGAAGAAACTTCGCTGGAACGCAATTCTTCGCTAATATCTTCACTATCAATTACGACTACAGGATTTTTTGGATCAACGCTAAATTCAGCATGATCTTCCGTAAACAATGCTCCAACAGCTTCAACAATTTGATTAAAGCGTTCTGCATCTGCCGAATTTGTTGGATTTCCTTCTTCGTCCAACTCAAGCTGCTTGCTTAAATCAATGCCTTGCTTTAAGCACCACCATGCGGCAGCTCTATACATTGCACCCGTATCTAAATACGCAAAACCGTAATATTGTGCTAAAGCGCGAGAAGTAGAAGACTTGCCAACTCCTGCTGGTCCATCAATTGCTACACAAATCACAGGCCAACCTCCTTAGAAAGCGAGCGTACTTCTACTTGCGAAAGCACGCGGTAAGACCCAGCTTTTAAGTCGCCCAACTTAATAGGGCCGATTTGCGTACGAACAAGACGCTTTACAGGGAAGCCAACAGCTCCAAAAATCCTACGCACAATGCGATTTTTGCCAGAATGCAAAACAACTTTTACGATTGTTGCATCGTGATTCTGGTCGATTATTGCACAGCGATCGAGCTTAATCCAGCCGTCTTCCAGATTTACTCCTTGCGAAACTAGCCTGCGGCAAACCATTCCGTTGATTTTGCCTTCAACAGTTGCAATATACGTTTTTTCAACTTCGTACTTTGGGTGCATAACATGCTGGCTTAGCTCGCCATCGTTGGTCATTAAAATAAGACCTTCCGAATCGTAGTCCAAGCGACCCATGTGGAAAATTCGCTCGTATTTGTCTCCAACAATATCTCTTAAAGTAAAGCGACCTTTTGGATCATCCATTGCGCTCAAAACTCGCTTTGGCTTATTAAGCGCAAGCGTTACAAGCTTGTGATTGAACTTTACTCTGGATCCGTCTACGCGAATTTTTTGCTTACTTGGATCTACTCTAGTTCCGAGTGTTGTTACAAGCTCATCATCTACTTCAACACGCCCATCGAGAATAATCTCCTCACATTTGCGTCTTGAACCAAATCCCGCTTCAGCAAGTAGCTTTTGCAGTCGAACGGCATTTTTGTCATTTGAATGCGCCTGATTGGCGCGGGAATATGCGTTTGGCATCGTTCTCCCAACGTGACCTATTGTATTAATTTAATCTTATTGATGTTTTATTTATGGCCATTTTTGCGTATTTTTTAATAATTTTTTAATCATTTTTTAATACTCACAGCAAATTGCCACGTTTTTCTATACTAGCGTATGGCATAGCCGTGATACTATAGCAAACGTTTGGTTGTGTTGCAAATAACAAAACAACATAAAAACAACACAACGCGTACACATTAACGTAAGGAATTGTTATGAACAACACTTTGCAAAATAAATGTTCAAATGATGAGCAAAAAGCATCTGCTCCTGCACCTCTTATTTTTAGGATTTTTGCTGAATTTATTGCAAGCATTTTTGCAATATTTACTATTTATACGTTCTCTTCTGTTGTAACAGCAATGTACGGCGTGAACGTTCTTTTAATTGCTGCAGGAACAGGCTTAGCTTACGCAGCAGCAATCAGTATAGCAGCTAAGGTTTCTGGAGGCCACGTTAATCCAGCAGTAACAATCGCTTCTATGCTTACTGGAAGAACTTCTTATATCTCTGGAATTTTATACATTATTGCGCAAGTTCTTGGCGCACTCGTTGCTGCTTCAATAACTGTTTTTATTCTTCCTCAAACTAAAATGGTTCCAGAAAAAACATGGTTTGCTCCTGTTGTAAATGGTTTTGAAAGCGCTTCTATCTCTGCAAATCAGCTAAAAAGCGTTAATGCTTCTTTTGGAGTTATCTCCGCATTAATAGTTGAGATTATTGCAGTTCTTATTATTGTTGCAACAGCAATGACGTATACGCGCGAAGATGGTAGTGCTAAATGCACGTATGCAGCACACATGGGTATTGCATACTCTGTTGGTGCTTTTATTACCTACCAAATTACTGGATCGGGTCTTAATCCTGCTCGCTCTACGGGTATTGCCATTCTTGCACAGTCTAAGAAATTAGCTGCTTCGCCATTAAGCCAACTTTGGGTATTTTGGATTGCTCCTGTTTTTGCAGCAGCTCTTGTTGGATTCATTATGCTTATTAGCAAGCTTGTTCGTTCTTCTTCAAAAGACTCAATCAGTGCTAAAGAATCTAATAATTCTGGCGATTTAAGCTTGGATGATTCTTCCAAAAACACTTCAGCATCTAACGAAGAATCAGAAAATAGCGAGAATAAAGAAGTTAACCCATTTTATAACGAAGACAAATAGTTAAAACAAAATAGGTTACATAAAAACAAAAATAGAAAAATACGTTATTAGCAAACCAAGTCCTAGTGCAATGCTTAGAAAAGAGTCAAAAGCAACGGATCTAACTTTCCAAGGGCTTCGTTGAGAGAAAATTAAGCGTATTATTCCAAGAATGATGGCTGTTGCAGAAATAATAACTGTAGCAGCCATTATTTTTCCTATAAAAGCTAATACAGCGCACACGCATACGATTATTGCTACAATCCATTGCGCGTATGGCTTACCTTCTTTTACTTCCGAAACGTAGATATGATTGCTTGAGTTGCTATTCGCATTACTATTCGCATCGTGCATTAATTCATCTTTATGATCAAATTTTAATTCGCTATCTTGATTCTTCTGGCTAATTGTCATACTTGTATAATACATAAAAAGCCTTGGAAAGTATATTAAATACAATCCAAGGCTTTTTACGTTAATATGATTAATCGAGCTAATCTAACTGACTAATCAGCTATTTACAGAAACACTAATTTGCAAATAGCGATTGATTTTTAGTGGAAGAAGTGCCTCGTTCCAGTAGTGTACATTGTTACGCCAGCCGCGCGCGCAGCGTCAAACACTTCCTCATCTCTAATAGACCCTCCAGGTTGAACTATTGCGCTTACACCTGCTTCAATCAAAATTTGAGGACCATCAGCAAACGGGAAGAATGCGTCGGATGCTGCAACAGAGCCTTTAGCACGCTCAACGCCATCAGCCAAAGTATTTGCTCTTTCAACTGCAAGATGGCAAGAATCCACACGATTAACTTGACCCATTCCGATTCCAACAGTTGCTAAATCATGCGCAAGCAAAATGGCATTAGACTTTACACACCTAAGAGAACGCCATGCAAACTCTAAGTCTTTTAAGGTTTCTTCGTTCGCTGGGTTTCCAGAAACAAGAGTCCAATTTTGTGGATTATCTCCAAAATCATCAATCTTATCTGCACTTTGCACCAACGCTCCGCCGTCAATAGGATGCACTTGCAAACCTAAAACAGGAGGATTTGCAACCTTTAGTATTCGCAAATTCTTCTTCTTAGTGCGCAATAATTCCAAAGCCTCAGGCTCGTAGTCTGGAGCAATAATTACTTCTGTAAAAATTGGACGCACACTTTGTGCCATTTCTAGAGTAACAGTTGAATTGCAAGCAATCACTCCACCGTATGCGCTTACAGGATCGCAAGCGTGAGCCTTCGCATGAGCCTCTGCAGCTGTTGCACCTATTGCTAAGCCGCAAGGATTATTGTGTTTGCAAACAGCAACGGCAATTTGCGGAGCAAAATCCCAAACTGCACGCCATGCTGCATCCGCATCAACATAATTGTTGTAACTCATTGGCTTTCCGCCAAGAAGCTCAGCTTGAGCTAAACCGCCATTATGCAACGGATCAAGATAAAGCCCAGCATATTGATGTGGATTCTCTCCATACCTAAGCTTACGTTCAAGAGTCCATGTTCGCGTGTAGTCACATGGAAGTAACGAATCTTTGCTTGTTTTATCAAGCGAATCATCATTGTTATCTGTGTTTTCTATCATGCTTTGTGGCATTGGCCAAGCACTATTAGTCCATTGGCATATTGCAGCATCGTAAGCGGCTGTATGCTCGAATGCTTTATGCGCTAAGTATTCGCGCTCTTGCAAACTAAAGCCTTCGCCAGAAGCAATTCGATTAGCAAGCAATTTGTAATCTGCAGGATCTGTAATAACAGCTACAGACTTATGATTTTTAGCAGCTGCTCGAATCATTGAAGGTCCACCAATATCGATTTTTTCAATAATGGCATCATTTTTAGCGCCGCTCATAACTGTGTTAACAAAAGGATACAAGTTTACAACTACAGCATCAAATGGCTCAATATTCAAATCTTTAAGCTGCTTTACGTGATCCGAATTGCTCATATCTGCTAGGATTCCAGCGTGAATATGCGGATCGAGAGTTTTAACTCTACCATCTAAGCTTTCTGGGAATCCTGTTACATCCGACACTTGTGTAACGCTTACACCCAATTCTTGAAGCTTTGAAGCAGTTGAACCAGTTGAAACAACTTGAGTTCCACACTTTCTAAAAGCATCTGCCAGCGTTTCTAGTCCTTCTTTGCAAAATACTGAAACCAGTACTCGCTTTATTGACCTTTTACCTGTGGTTATCAGCACATCTGCATTTTGTTCTTGCTCATGTATCTGTTGCACCGGTGTTCCTCCTTGTGTTGGATGAGGATTTATTTTTTATTAGCTTTTGAGCTGACTGTTCTAGTTGCACTAAGATCACTAGTTTCAGTTTTGCTCTCAAGCAAAGGTTGATTTTCGGATAAAATTTTATTGCTTAAAAGTCGAATACCAACTATTATTGCGCAAACAAAAAGAATAACAAGCCAAGCAAAGCCAAAACCGTATATTGTTAAATGGCCTAAAGATCGAAGACTTCTACTTACATTAACTCCAACATGTGCTAATCTAAATCTTCCCAAACTACCATTTGCAAATAGAAGCAATACACTCATAACAAGTATTATTGACATGCAAGACGCTACTAGAACTATTGCAGACTGAACAAATGCAAAAGCTGTTTTCTTCCAGTCTACTTTATTGTTATCAAATATGATTCTAAGGTTGCACAACTTTGAGTACAAAATTATAAACGATGCCAAAATAGCGCACAAAACAAACAATATACTAACCGAAGCTGTTCTATAGAATGAATCTTTTATAGCGTCTGGAAATATTGCAAAAAGTGGAATAGGTGGTAACGATTTTTTGCTAACAGAAAAAATACTAAAGCTTGCAATATCTCCAATGTTGAATCCTGCTCCAGAAATCCAAGATAATGCCCATAGTGCAATATTCGGCAACCACACTAAACAGGCAATAGATGTTAAAATCCTAGAACCGATTTGCATTCCTAGCTTAGAAAATGCAATCTCAACGTTGCTTGAACCAACTACACACCAAAAGATGATTGTTAAAAGTGCAACAATTGCGTAAATAACTAAAACACTTACAGAGCAATAAAAACAGATTTTTGCACATTTAATTATTCGCTCAGAAAAATGCTTTGCCAACTTTTGTTTTATTTGTGCAAACGTAGAAGAATATGGAAAAACAGCAATCATCATAGCCAAAATATACACACAAACACTTTTTAGCAATATTATTGGCAAAGAATCCAACAACTCAATATTAGTATTTTGGGATATTACATAATTTGCAAAAACCCAAACAAATAATCCTATTGAATTGGCTAATTGACCGCCTTTTAGCTTTCTCATTGCAATTGCAAGAGATGAAACTAAAAGAATTGTTAATCCAAGAGGAATAATCGTAAGAACAAAATCGTCAAAACCAAGACCAACACCTTGTGCAAAAAGAAGTACGGCCCATGTTAAAGACATTGATGAATCAGAAAGATTACCAGTTCCTTCTTCAATCGAAATTACTAAAAGCGTTAAAGACATAAACAACCCAACAATAAGAGCAAAAACAAAAATAGCTATTGCTGGAATAGCTAAACCCTTCAAAACGCTAATAAGAGAAGATTTTAGTTTTTTCAAAATTGTTCCTCCCCTACGTTCTTAAAGTTTAGACTTGGATTATTTTGGATTATCTACGTATTTAACGCTTTTCCTAAAACTATTATTTGCTGTGTTTAAGCTGGCATGTTCATTAAGCTAGAGCACTTATAGGATTGCAAGTCGCTCATTCCGTTAATGCCCGTTAGCTCCATTACAAAGCAGAATCCAGCAACAACACCTTCGGATCTTTCAACAAGCCTTGCAGCAGCTTTTGCGGTTCCTCCTGTTGCAATCAAATCATCAACAATAAGAACACGCTGGCCAGGTTTAATCGAGTCTTTTTCAATCTCGATTTTAGCTTCTCCATATTCAAGAGAATACGATTCGCTAATAACTTCTGGCGGCAACTTCCCTGCTTTTCTTACGGCAACAAAACCCTTATTTAAGCGTGCAGCTAATACTGGGCCAAATAAGAATCCACGAGCTTCAAGACCTGCAACTAAATCAAAAGAATCTTTAGAAACTGGCAAAGAATCAACAAGTGACTCAATAAGAATGTTCATACCACGAGCATCTGCAAATACTGGTAGAAAATCGCGAAAAACAATCTTTGGATTAGGGAATCCTGGAATTGTGCGAACAAGAGATACTAAATAATTAGCATCTTCACTACTAACATTCTTTAGAGGATTTACCGTAATATCAGTTGTTGTCATAATCCTAGCGTTCTATTCTAGTTTTCTTTATTTTCATTAGATTCGCTAGATTCTTGAACCTCGTTAGATTCATTGGATTCTTGCGATTCTTGCGATTCGTTATCTTCTGCGCTATCTGCATTATTAGCGCCTTCGGCACTATCTTCTTTATCGTAGCTATTAAAATCTACGCGAACGTAAACCCTGTTAACAGCACGGAAAGATACGCGAAGCAGACTACCTTCTGAATCTAAAACAATCTCTTCGTGATCTGCATCAACGCTAACAACTTTACCAATAATTCCGCCAATGGTTATAACCTCAACACCAGGCTTTAACGAATCATGGAAAGAACGCAATTCAGTTTGGCGCTTTTTCATGTTACGAGATTGGAACCACATGATACCAACCATGGCAATTACAAGAACAATAAGCATGCCATACTGTTGAAAGAATTGGGGCACAATAAACTCCTTAAGTTATCCAACCCTAAGACGGCAAAACACCGTCCAAATCAACTATTTTATGTTATCTATCTGACATTATCGGGTGCTTTAAGACCTAAATGTTGCCAAGCTTTTTCAGTTGCAACTCTGCCTTTAGGTGTTCTAACAAGAAAGCCTTCTCGAACCAAATATGGTTCACAAACAGTTTCCACAGTTTCTGACTCTTCTCCAACCATTGCAGCCAAGTTATTAAGCCCTACAGGACCACCATTAAATTGAACCACAATAGCTTTTAGAACAGCAATATCTAAACGATCAAGGCCTTGAGTATCTATTTGATACAAAGATAAAGCCTCGATTACAGACTCGCGATTTACTTCTTTAAGATTATGGACTACTGCCCAATCTCTAACACGCCTCAAAAGTCTGTTTGCAATCCTAGGAGTTCCCCTAGAACGCAAAGCAAGCTCTTTTGCCGCTTGGCCTGCAAGATTTACGCCTAAAAGTGCGGAAGAACGCTCAATAAGTTTCTCTAGCTCTTCGTGAGGATAAAAATCCAAGTGAGCAGTAAAACCAAAACGCGCTCTAAGAGGAGAAGGAAGCATGCCTTCTCTAGTAGTTGCGCCAACAACCGTAAAATGAGGCAAAGTAAGCGGTATAGAAGACGCTCCAGGCCCTTTTCCAACCATAACGTCTACTCGAAAATCTTCCATAGCGATATAAAGCAACTCTTCTGCAGCGCGAGGAAGTCGATGAATCTCATCAATAAACAACACTTCACCTGTATCTAGAGAGCTTAAAATTGATGCTAAATCCCCAGCATGTTGAATAGCAGGGCCAGAAGTAACTCGAATAGAAACGCCTAATTCGTTAGCAACAATCATTGCTAAAGTTGTTTTTCCAAGACCAGGAGGACCCGCAAGAAGCATATGATCGGGAGGAACATTACGCAATCTTGCAGCATCCAAAAAAAGTTGCAATTGCGCTTTTAATAAAGGCTGACCAATAAAACCATCCAGAGCATGAGGACGTAACTCCTCATCACTAATTCGCTCGTTTTCTATAGCACTAGAAGATACTATTCTTAATGAATCTTCTGATACGCCAGTATTAACAGATTGCACGTTGTTGATTTTCTCACTGTTGATTTTCTCGCCAAAACTCATAATCCTCACCTGCCTCTATCCAGCGAAGACAAAGCCATGCGCAAAACTGCTGGCATATCTTCATCTCTAATTGGCAAAGAAATATGCTCTTGTTTACAAACGCTTTCCACTGCTTTTTGAGCATCAAACTGCTTCCAGCCTAAAGACATCAATCCAACAACAACTTTTTGCATAGAAGAATCAATAAAATCGCTTATATTCTTGTTTACATTTTTATCCATGCTATCTTGTGCTAATAAAGACACGTCAATAGAGCCTTTAAGCTCAAGGATAATTTTTTGTGCACCCTTTTTTCCCAACCCAGGAGCGGAAGAAAGCGCGGAAACATCTGAATCCGCAATAGCCTTAATCAAACGATCTACGCTTAATGTTGAAAGCAAAGAAAGAGCTACTTTAGGACCCACTCCACTAACTTTTTGTTGAATTTGAAGAAAAATACGCTTTGCAGCCATACTTGTAAAACCATAGAGCGTAATAGCATCTTGACTAACTTGCAAAGACGTATAAACTCTAGCTTCTTGACCTTCGCGCAAAGATGATAAATCTGACGAAGGCATATATACCTCGTAGCCAACGCCACAAACACAGACAAGCGCACAACGCGAATCGATAGATTCCACTACGCCATTAAGCATACCGATCATCAGCGCTCACCTTTCAAAATAAATCCCTACAGTCTATAGAACATCTGTTCTATAGACATCCTACATACCTCGCCCGACAGAACTTGATCCGCGCGCCGCACGCAAAGACTCGGCCCACTTTCTTTGAGCATCTGTTAAATGCTGCTCTCGCTCTCCTCCTTGCAATGCGCCTGCAGGCCTAAGAGCATGGCAAATAGCTTGAGCTAAAGCATCGGCAGCATCTGCAGGAGTTGGTAAAACATTAAGATTCAAAAGACGCGCAACCATGCGCTCTACTTGCTCTTTGCCAGCACTACCACTGCCTGCAACAGCAAGTTTAACCTCCGTTGGAGTGTGTAAAGCAACAGGAATACCCCTTTGAGCTGCAACAAGCATAGCGATTCCTGCAACTTGAGCAGTTCCAAGCACCGTATTTCGATTTTCTTGAGCAAACACGCGCTCAATCGAAACAACATCTGGCGAAAACCTCTCGATTTTCTCCACAAGACCATTGTAAATTTCTAGCAATCTTAAATCTTGAGAAGTTTTTGGATTGCTTCTTAAAACATCGACGTGAATAAAAGAAAGCCGACGAGAAACGCCGGCTTCAATCACGCCGACCCCGCAGCGAGTAAGCCCGGGGTCAACGCCCAAAATCATCATTGGAAACTATTCTGCTTCCTCAAGCTGAGCCATAACTTCATCCGAAGCAGTCCAGTTGCTATAAATATTTTGAACATCGTCCAAATCATCGAGATTGTCAATCAAGCGAGACACCTTTTGAGCATCTTCAAAGCTCAACTCAACCTCGTTATTTGGATGCATAACGATTTCTGCAGAATCGTAGTCAAAACCAGCATCTTGCAAAGCCTTACGAACAGTTACCAAATCGCTAGAATCCGTGTATACGGAGTACACGTCTCCATCGTCTGCAACGTCTTCAGCACCTGCTTCTGCAGCAATATCAAAAAGCTTGCTATAGTCAACACCTTCGCTAGGAACTTCAATCAAGCCCTTGCGCTCAAAGTTAAAGCTCACAGAACCACTTGTAGCCAAAGAGCCATTGCCCTTTGTAAGAGTGGAACGAACATCTGCTGCAGCGCGATTGCGATTATCTGTAAGGCACTCAATAATCAAGCCAACGCCTGCAGGAGCATAGCCTTCGTAAACAATCTCTTCGTAGTTTGCGCCGCCTGCTTCTTCTCCAGAGCCACGCTTAACAGCACGCTTAATGTTGTCTGCTGGCATAGAAGCTTTCTTGGCTTTAACGATTGCATCGTACAAAGTTGGGTTACCATCTGGGTCTCCACCACCAAGACGAGCTGCGATTTCAATATTCTTAATAAGCTTGGCGAAAAGCTTGCCGCGCTTTGCGTCGATAGCGGCCTTCTTGTGCTTTGTGGTCGCCCACTTGGAATGACCTGACATGATACTCCTAAAAAGTGTACGGTTACGTAAACGTGATGATTTTAATGCGCTTTAGCGACAAATCACCAAATTGAATTTATTTAAGCAAATTTTTAACTTCAAAAATGCGCTGAAAAACAGTTATAGCTCCACCAATGCAAAGAATAATCATTGCTAAGCAAAGCCACAATAGCCAACCCGTTAATCCGCTTAATCCCATTGAAACTAGAATTATGGCAACTCTATCGGCGCGAGTAATCAATCCTTTTTTAGCGTCTACTCCAACAGACTCACCTCTTGCTCTCGCGTATGATGTTACAAAAGCAAACATCATAGATACTAGCGAGCACACTAATCCGCAATATCTCAAAAAATTATTCACGTAAAATGGCAAATATAAGCAAATGTTTAGATTATTTGCGCGATATAAACAAATGCAAACACAAGCAAAAAGCGACCAATCTGCAATTCTATCTAGAGTTGAATCTAAAAATGCGCCAAATTTAGTGCCACCATTCTTGTTTGTTAAAGCAGCAACAGAGCCATCTAAAGCGTCTGCAAGAACAAAAACCGTAAGCAAAATAGTGCCAATAAAAAGCTGGCCGCTTATAGAAATAAAAACAGAAGTTGCAACAAGTGCAATGGTGCCAAAAATCGTAACACTGTTAGCGCTACATCCAAATTTAACAAGAAGCTTTGCGATTGGCAAAATAACACGTTTGAATCCACTTCTTAAAGATTCCAACATATTAAGCCTTTCTTTGATTCAAATATAATCATTCAAACANNACCTGGATTCGAACCAAGACAAAGGGTTCCAAAGACCCGTGTGCTGCCATTACACCATGAGGGAACGGCGGAAAAAACCGCCAAGTCACTATTATGCCACAACAATCAAAATCGTCAAGCTTGGCGTGGCGAAATAGGATTTATGCAAATTTATGCAAACAAAAACCCTTTTCCGTGGTGCTCTGGGTATGTGTCAAACAGCTTTGCAACAGACCCATCTTCAAACACAGCTTTAATAGCGCTTGCCAAAAGTGGAGCAATAGAAAGAACCGTCAACCCATCCCAACGCTTTTCTTGTGGAATTGGAACAGTATCTGTTAACACAACTTCTCTAGCTCCGCAATTCTTTAATCGCTCAACTGCAGGTCCAGAAAGAACTCCGTGCGTTGCAACAACAGTTACAGACTTAGCGCCAGCATCTTTAAGAACATTGCAAGCACCTGCGATCGTTCCAGCAGTATCGATTAAATCGTCTACCATAACGCAATCGCGACCAGCAACATCACCAACTACACGATTTGCAACAGCTTGATTTGGACGCGTAATATCTCTAGTCTTATGAACAAAAGCCAATGGGCCTCCGCCCAATCTTTGCGCCCACTGTTCTGCAACACGAATTCGCCCTGCATCTGGCGAAACAACGGTAACATTGCCTAAATCTTCGCTAAAGCGATCCCTTACATAGTCCACCAAAACTGGCATAGCAATCAAATGATCTACAGGACCATCAAAGAATCCTTGCGATTGGGCAGCATGCAAATCAACGCTCATAATGCGATCTGCGCCTGCTGTTTTAAGTAAATCAAACATCAAGCGGCAAGAGATAGGCTCACGACCGCGATGCTTTTTATCTTGTCTAGAATATCCAAGCAACGGGCACACAGCGGTAATAGAACGAGCAGACGCGCGCTTTAATGCATCAATCATAATTAACTGTTCCATAATGGACTTATTAACAGGGTCACTATGACTTTGCAACACAAACACGTCTGTTCCTCGCACAGACTGAGTGTAACGAACATACATCTCGCCATTAGCAAAATCGTATGCCGTTGTTTCCAATACTTCTATACCAAGCTGATTCGCAACATCTTTAGCAAGCTTAGGATGCGCGCGACCAGTTACGAGAACAAGGTTTTTATCTGGCTTTCCTTCAAGGACGATGCTCACCATATCTCCAAACGCTAGTTCGCTAACAGTCCACAAAAATCGGACTGAGTTCAATACTATCTATTTGCGCAGACTATAACAATTAAGCCGTTTCATACATAACAAATGCTTGCAAACAGTTGCAAATCCTTACAAAAAACATTACAAATCATTACAAATCGCGTATGTATAAACCGTGTTTAACAATGTATTGAACAACGCCGTCTGGAACCAAATACCAAACTGGCTCCCCATGCTCTGCACGCTTGCGAACATCTGTTGAAGAAATCGCCAAAGCTGGAATCTCCAATATGTCAACTGGAAAACGATGATTGTGGCAATTAATCATATCGTCGCAAGAATCATAAGACGCGGAACGAGCTTCAATTTGTGTAAACTTTTCTGGACTTGCATACCCTGGACGCGTTACAGCAACAAATCTAGCCAAACTCCATAATTCTCTAGCATTTTTCCATTGCATAATCTCTGCAATAGCGTCTGCTCCAGTAATAAAGAAAAGCTCCGCGTCTGGGTGTTGAGCGCGAATATCGCGAAGCGTATCGATTGTGTAAGTAACACCAGGCCTATCAATATCCACTCTAGAAACTGTAAATTTTGGATTTGAAGCTGTTGCGATTACAGTCATCAAATATCTGTCTTCTGCATTTGTGACTTTTTTGTCTAGCTTAAAAACAGGCTTTCCAGTAGGAACAAAAATCACTTCGTCTAAATCATAAACCCACGCAACTTCGGAAGCTGCTACCAAGTGGCCATTATGAATCGGATCAAAAGTGCCACCCATAATTCCTATGCGCGGATGTTGATGAACATTCCCTCTTGCAGAGTGCTTAAGCCTAGAAGAATTTGCCGAAACTGGCACGCTAGCTTGACTTTGGTCAAAAGAACCTTGGAATAAATCCGACATTCTGCGTTCTGTAGATGAATCACTCATTTAAACAAAATCCCATTTTATTTTAAATTAGTCGCATTTGATGCGTTAGATACATTATGCGTTAGCTGCATCTGCCGCATCATCTGCTTTAACTTCATCAATTACGCTGGAAGCAACATTTGCTTTATCTGGATTAATGTTCCCCATTTCTTCATTCCACTCATCTTGAACAACGCGCTTAATTTCTTCAAACGTTGGAAGAGCAAAATCAGGCTGGAAAACACCTCTAACGTTTGCAACACACTCCGTAATCTCTACAAGAACTTCGCTCATATTGTCTATAAGACTAGCGCGCTCAAACTTACTAAATTCAGCTATATTACTTTCCATTTTTTGCAAGTTCTTATTAATCTTATCTATTGTTTCGCTATTTTCTGGCGTAACAACATCTCGATTATCTCTATCTGGCCAACCCATTAAAACAGCGTCAGCATACTCAAGAGAAGACCTTTGACTTGCAGAAGCAATCCCATCTTCTATTTGAACTAAAAACACGTAACGAACAATAGACAATCTTTCTGCTGCAACATCTAAAGCATCAAGCACATTAGAAGCACCTACACCGTTAGATAAGCTTAGATCCTCGTTTGATTGATTTTTAGCAATTTTAGACGATTGTGATTGTGATGTATCAGGCATATTCTTAACCTTACTCTTAAGCCCTTATTTGTCCTTGTCCGTAGCCAACCCACTTTGTAGTTGTCATCTCTACTAAGCCCATTGGCCCTCTTGCATGCAACTTTTGAGTGGAAATTCCAAGCTCCGCTCCAAAACCAAATTCGCCGCCATCTGTAAACCTTGTTGAAGCATTTACCATAACAACCGCGCTGTCTATTGACGAAACAAACTCATTAATCGTTAAGTAGTCTTGCGCAATAATCGTTTCCGTGTGACCCGTTGAATATTTTGAAATATGATTAATGGCATCTTTAACACCATCTACAACTTTTACTCCGATTTGCAAAGACAAGTATTCTGTAGACCAATCTTCATTATTTGCATGCTCTAGTTTAATACCACTTATATTTTCGGATGATAAAATATTGTATGATTCTTCATCAGCATGAATCAAAACATTACGATTCGCTAATTCACTTGCGACTTTTGGAAGAAAATCTTGAGCAATGCTTTTATCTACAAGTAATTTTTCTGCAGCATTACAAACTCCGACTCGTTGCGTTTTTGCGTTTATAATAATCGCAATCGCTTGACTAAAGTTTGCTGTTTTATCTACATAAATATGAACGTTTCCAGCACCAGTTTCTATGACTGGGACTGTTGATTCCTTAACAACTGCCGCGATTAGATTTGCGCTTCCTCTAGGAACAAGAACGTCAATATGACCATGAGCGTGCATCATTGAAGTTGCACCGCTTCTGCCTAAATCATCAACGGATTCTATAAGATTTTCACTTACACCAAAATCTTTTAAGACTTGCTTTAACACACTAATAGTTGCGCGATTTGTGCATTCGGCTGCACTTCCACCTCTTAAAATTACAGCATTTGAAGATTTTACGCACAAAGATGCAACGTCAACAGTTACATTTGGTCTAGCTTCGTAAATCATTCCCATTACGCCAATTGGCACTCTTACTTGAGAAAGTCTAATACCATTTTCCAGCGTGTATCCTCTAACAATTTGGCCAACAGGATCTTGCAATTGTGCTATTTTTCTAACGCTTTGAGCTGATTTAACTATTCTTTCTTTATTAAACACAAGTCTGTCTAGTTTTCCAGCATCCATACCATTTTTTTTGAGCTGTTTCTAAGTCTTGCTTGTTTGCTTTTTCAATAAATTCTGCGTTATTTTCAAGCGAATCAGCAATAGCATTTAAAAGATTGTTCTTAAAAGTGGCATTAGCTTTAGCAAATTCTCTTTGTGCGATTCGCGCATCATCTGCTCTAGAAAAAACAATAGAATCTGTAGAGTCCCCATGCTCTTTAGAACTATTGACTTGCTCACTATTATGCGTTTCGTCAAACTTTGTATTGAGATTAATCATATTGAACATATTAGCAATAGCAGTGCTTAGGCTCCAACGCTTCGGGTATTATGTATAACAATTGACACAAATGGAGGAATCATGGCAGAAAACACTACGAATGCAGTTATGTTTCACAGCACTAGGTCTAACTCTAAAACCTATACGTCGAAACAAGCTATTCGTAGAGGCATAGCAGAAGATGGTGGCTTGTTTGTTACGGATTGCCTTGGTGAAACTCGCTACAATATTTCTAATATTGTTGGAAAATCTTATAAGCAAATCGCTAAAGATGTTCTTCAAATCCTCCTTCCAGATTTTACTTCTAGCGAGCTTGATGAGTGCGTTGAAAATGCTTATGGAGATCAATGGGAAGATTGCGAAGTTACTCCATTAAAGCAGCTTGGCACTAACAATGATTTTGTTTTAGAGCTTTTCCACGGCCCTACTTGCGCTTTTAAAGATGTTGCTTTGCAAATTTTGCCACAATTTATTCGTTGCTCAAAAAATGCTTCTGACTCTAGCCAAAACGTTATGATTCTTACAGCTACTTCGGGAGATACAGGCAAAGCTGCTCTAGCTGGCTTTGCAAACGTTGAAGGCACTTCTATGGTTACTTTTTACCCAGAAGGTAAAGTAAGTAAAGTTCAAGAATTGCAAATGACAACTCAAAGCGGAAGCAACGTAAAAGTTTGCGCTGTTAGAGGTAATTTTGACGACACTCAAAGCAGCGTTAAGCAAATCTTTACTAACGACTCAATTAATGAATCGATTAAGAACAACAATAATGCTTTGCTTTCTTCTGCTAATTCGATTAATATAGGCAGACTTATTCCTCAAGTTGTTTACTACTTTTACGCTTATTCTAAGCTTGTTGAACGCGGATCTATAAAGCTTGGAGACGAAGTGGAATTTTGCGTTCCAAGTGGCAATTTTGGCAATATTCTTGCTGGATATTATGCAAAAATGCTTGGTCTTCCTGTAAAGCACTTGATTGTTGCAAGCAATAGCAATAATGTTTTGTTTGACTTTTTGGTTAGCGGAACATATAACAAGATTCGACCTTTCCATCAAACGGTTGCGCCTTCTATGGATATTCTTGTTTCTTCTAATTTGGAACGCATGCTTTACTATATGTGCAATAAAGATACGCGACTTTTGCAAATGCTTATGAATGATTTGCAACAATGGGGCGCTTTTGAAGTACCAGAAGATGTGCTTTCTAAAATTCGAGAACTTTTTGGATGCGGATGGGCAAATGAGGATCAAATTCGCGATTCTATAAAAGAATGCTGGAATAAGCATAATTATGTTATTGACCCACATACTGCTTGCGGATACTTTGTTATGAGCCATATTCCTCATGATTCTAGTGTTCCTCGCGTTCTTTTAAGCACTGCAAGCCCATATAAGTTCCCTAGAGTTGTTTGCGAATCTTTAGGCTTAAATGTTGAAGGATTAGATGATTTTGCTTGCATGGATTTGCTAGAAAGAAAAACTTCTACAAACGCTCCTAAAATGCTTAGCGAACTTAAGAATAAAACAGCTAGATTCAACGATGTTGTTAATGTTGAAGATATGCCAGATTACGTTCTTAAGTGCGCTAACGAAATCTGCTAAGTCCTAATAGTTTAAGACTTAAACAGAGCATAATATACTTCGTTTAACGTGTTTAAATCGTGACCTTTTCTAGCTCCTGCAGAGAAGAATCTTCTCCTTCTAACATCTGGTTCTAGATTTTTTGTTCGCTGTGCTACCTTTTTGCCTAAACTCCATGCGCTTTGTTCAAAAACACCGTTTTCTCTAGCATCTTGCAAAGATGAGGTTATTATTGCAGAAGCAACTCCCTTTTTTTGCAACTCCATGCGAGTTGCACGTTCTCCTAATGTTCTACTTGAGCATGAGCGTATAACAGATTGAGCATATTGTTCATCGTTAATCAAGTGCAAATCTTCTAAACGAATTATTACAGATTCAACAATATTCTCTCCGTAGCCCTTATCTATAAGCCTATTTTTTAAGTCGTTTGAAGATCTTGCAGCATAATCTAACATTCTTAAAGCACACTCTTTGCAACTATCAAAGTCGCATGCTTTTTTAGAGTCTACTTTTTTAACAGCTTTATTATTAAAAGAGTTATGCTTTTGCAATCTATAAGACGAATGGCATGAGTCTTCTTCGCAATCACCTATTTCAACACTATTCTCTGAATAATGTGAATTAACAACTTCTAAACTACAATCATCTTGTGCACACACATTCTTGTTTTTAACATCATTTTTGTTAAAAACAGAAGCGTCTACGGGCTTATGATTGCGAAGAAAACTCTCAACACTAATCATCTATTAGTCTTCTCACCTATCACTATTTATTCTTGGAATCTTTACTAGAAGCATCTGATTTATTTTCTGCATTAGAATTCGACTTTGCTTTTTCGTTATCGTCTTCATCTTCTACTTCAACAAATTGATCTTCTGGCTTCATTAGTCCAAAAGCAACTTTTACTTTATCGCTAATTTCTTCCGTAATAGCAGGATTATCTTTAAGGAATTGGCGCACGTTCTCTCTACCTTGACCAAGCTGTTCGCCCTCATACGTAAACCAAGAACCAGACTTTTTAATAACGTCACACTGTACAGCCATATCAATTACAGAGCCTTCAGTAGATATTCCCTCTCCATAAAGAACATCAAATTCAGCTGTTTTGAAAGGAGGAGCCATTTTATTCTTAACAATCTTTACTTTAGTTCGATTTCCAACAGCTTCTTCCCCGTTTTTAATAGTAGAAACACGCCTAATATCCATTCGAACAGACGAATAGAATTTAAGAGCTTTACCACCTGTAGTTGTTTCTGGACTACCAAAGAACACACCGATTTTTTCTCGAAGCTGATTAATAAAGATTGCTGTTGTTCCAGCTTGAGACAAAGCTCCTGTCATCTTTCTTAAAGCCTGACTCATTAAGCGAGCTTGCAAGCCAACATGGCTATCTCCCATGTCTCCGTCAATTTCGGCTTTTGGAACAAGCGCTGCTACAGAATCAACAACTATAACATCTAAAGCGCCAGATCGAATAAGCATATCCGCAATCTCTAAAGCTTGCTCACCATTATCTGGCTGAGAAACAATAAGAGAATCTGTATCTACACCTAATTTACGCGCATAAACTGGATCTAACGCATGCTCAGCATCAATAAACGCTGCAACTCCGCCATTCTTTTGAGCATTAGCAACAATGTGCAAAGCTAACGTTGTTTTACCAGAAGATTCAGGACCATAAACCTCTACAATACGCCCACGAGGAACGCCGCCAATTCCCAAAGCCATGTCTAGAGCTAAAGAACCAGTAGGAATAACCTCAACGTCTTGCAGTGGCTTATCTCCTAATCGCATTGCAGAACCCTTGCCATATTGTTTTTCAACATTTGCAAGAGCCATCTCTAGCGCTGCTTTTCTACGTGGATCTGCCTTGTCGGCATCAATAAGACGATCCACAGCACCCTTTTTTGTTTGTTGTGCCATATTATTACTCCTTTCGCATGCCGATGTATTGATGACCATACTCAATACATGATGCCCGTGCAAGCGTTTTAGAGCAATGTGGTTAAAGGCTATTTTCCAATAACCAATAGGCACTTACACGCTGCAAGAAGACCAACAATTAAATATTATACACCATAAACGAACATTTGTTCGATATGCGTGTTGGCTTGAAATTCCAACAAAAACACATACACGCAATCAAATTAAAAAATAAAATAACCCTTATTTTGCTGGAAGTGGCGGAGCATTATGATCTTTGCCCCACCTTTTATTATCTGGAATATTCATGTGATCACATAAAACATTCCAAACAATTCTAGGCTCCACGCCAGCATCAATCGCCTCGCGCGCACTCATACCATCAAGCTTTTGCAACTCTTGGTCTTTAGCAATACTCCTACCAAATTCTCTACCGAAAACTTCTTCAAGAAGCTCCCAAAATTCACGTTCGCGCATAAAAAATCCAATCTTCAAAAATAAGAGCATAGAAAATCTTAATTAGCGCACTAACAACACCAATACGAACGTCTTTTCTATCTCCAGAAATATTTAGTTGAGCGCAAAGCGTAAAACCGTGGTCAACTGAATAAGTAGAACATCTGCTTAAAGAAAGATTGCTTATTTTGCCACATTCACACTCAAAAACACGATCTTTAATATTGTTAATTTTTAGCGAAACTAAATCAAAATCAAGCGAAGAACAGCGCTTTGAAGCAGCATTTGGAATAAAAATTCCAACGTAAGCCAATCCTTGCGGTTTTAAGCCATCGGGGCCAGGCCCTGCAACACCAGTAGTAGACAATCCAATAACAGGAAAATCTGCGCTATCAACATCTTTACTAGAATCCGTGCAATCATATTGCCACTTTGCGCCGCTATACAATCTTGCGCAACCAAACGCCATTTGCTTTGCAACGCTAGGCTCTACAGCACCGCAAGTTTTAAGCAAATCGCAATCCACGCCAAGAATCTTAGATTTTTCGCGAATATCGTAAGTAACAGCCGATCCAAGAAAAACCTTTGAGGCTCCAGGAATATTTACAAACGAATCCGCAAGAAGTCCTCCTGTTAAAGATTCTGCACAAGAAATATGCAAAGAATTATTCACACAAAAATCGAGAATTTTGCTTGCAAAAAAGTCTGTGGAATCGCTTGTAAAATCGCTTGCCAAATCGTCACACATTTTACTATCGCTTAAATGCACCGCGCACGTAAAGGAATCCAGAATAAAGCGCAAAACCAAGAGCAATGCCTATAAAACCGTAGCAAAGCGAGTAATAGCACACAACCCAAACAGAAACATTGTAAGCGCAAAATATTGGAACAATAGGCGCAAGCAACATTGAAATTCCAACAGATTGAGAAAGCGTCTTATACTTTCCAGCCCAAGATGCTGCAATAACTTTTCCGCCTTTATCTATAACGTAAAAACGCAAAACAGTAATGCCTATTTCTCTAAGAACAAACAGTAGAGTAATCCACCAATAAAGTTCGCCAAAAGCAGAAGCAATAATAAGAGCAGAAAGTATTAAAAGCTTATCGGCAATAGGATCTAAGAGTTTTCCAAGCTCTGTAACTTGATTATATTTTCTTGCCATCCAACCGTCTAATTTATCTGTTGAAGCTGCGATTATAAACATTGCAAATGCAGCCCAGCGAACCGAAGTAGAAGCATATCCCCAAGGTCCAGAAATAAGATACAAAACGATGAATACAACAGAAAGAGCTATTCTTATGTAAGTCACAATGTTTGGAGCACAATTCCAACCTTCTAGCAACTTAGACTTACCATTTTGCAACATCGTTAATACCTCCATAACCGCTACACAAACATGGTATAGCAAACGCAAAACTTAATTAAAAACAATGCTTTAGCAATGCTTTTACAATACTTAATTATTCTTAATTCAAAGAATCAGACTCACCTTTAATAAAAGCTAAGACTTTAGGCAAATCTTGCGGCTGAACAAGAACCTCACGCGCTTTAGAGCCTTCCGAAGGCCCAACAACGCCACGCGATTCAAGCAAATCCATAAGTCTACCTGCCTTAGAGAATCCAACACGAAGTTTTCGTTGAAGCATAGACGTAGATCCAAATTGCGCACCAACAACAAGCTCGGCAGCTTGAAGAAGCTCATCCATATCGTCGCCAATATCTGTTGTTTTAGCTTGCGCTTGAGCCTGTTCGTCTGCCTTTGCAGCCATTTGCTCAATGTCTTCCCTGTATTTTGGCTTTCGCTGAGTTCTAACATATTCTACAGCTTTACGAATCTCTGATTCGCTAACCCAAGATCCCTGAACTCGCTGAGGTTTAGCGGCACCCATTGGAAGGAACAACGCATCTCCTTGACCAATCAAAGTTTCCGCGCCAACAGTATCTAGAATAACCCTGGAATCCGTTGCAGAAGACGTAGCAAAAGCCAAACGAGATGGAATATTTGCCTTAATCAAGCCAGTTACAACATCAACGGAAGGGCGTTGAGTTGCAAGAACCAAATGCACACCTGCAGCACGAGCAAGCTGCGTGATTCGCTGAATAGAACTTTCAACGTCGTTTTTTGCAACCATCATCAAATCAGCCATCTCGTCTACAACAACAAGCAAATACGGGTATGGCGCAACTTTTCTCTCGGAGCCTTTTGGCGCATGAACCTTGCCTTCGCGCACAGCCTTGTTGAAGTCTTTTACATGGCGGAAACCAAAGAATTGCAAGTCATCATAGCGCGCATCCATCTCTTTAACAACCCATTCAAGAGCTTGAGCAGCCTTCTTAGGATTCGTAATAATAGGAGTTAACAAATGAGGAATTCCAGCATATGCAGAAAGCTCTACTCGCTTTGGATCCACCAAAATCATGCGAACCTGCTCTGGAGTAGCACGCATAATAATCGAAGTTAGCATAGAGTTTATAAAGCTTGACTTTCCAGAACCAGTAGCACCAGCAACAAGCAAATGCGGCATTTTATCTAGAGCAGCAGTTACAAAATGACCCTCAACATCTTTACCAACTCCAGTGAGCATAGGATTTGAATCCTGGCGAGCTTTATCTGACCTTAAAACATCTCCAAGGTTTACAATCTCTCGATCTACGTTTGGAATCTCTATACCAATCGCAGACTTGCCTGGAATTGGAGACAAAATACGCACATCTGTGCTTGCTACAGCGTACGCAATATTTTTTTGAAGATTTGTGACTTTTTCAACTTTTACACCAGGCCCCAGCTCAACTTCGTATTGAGTAACAGAAGGCCCTCTTAAAAAGCCAACAACTTTTGCATCCACTTCAAACTGTTCAAACGTAGAAGTTAGCGCACGAATTACGCGATCATTTGCAGGAGTTCTAGTTGCGTGCGGTTTTCCGTGAACAAGAATGTTCAAATCTGGCAATCTGTACGGCTCTTCGCTGTACTCACTTGAAGAATCACTAGAATCGTTTGAATTATTGGCGTTGCTCACACTATCTTCATCATTTTCTTGCGATGACCTATATTGATCCAACTGCTGACCAGGCATTTTACTCCATGGATCATTGCTATATTGCGATTCGCCACTAATTGGCGCTTTTGGAAATTCGTCAATATACATTTGACCAGAAGACGGCAAAGAATTAGCGCCATGAGTGCCATTAGAAACACCATTAGAAGCAACAACACGCGGATGATTACTTTGATTCTGATCTTCTTGCGGGTCTGATTTAGAGCCGTAGTCTTCAATAGAGTAACCATCTTGACTTGGCTTAGAAGAAGCGCTAAGAAAAGCATCATCTCCAGCATACGCATCTAAAAGTTCGCTATTACTATCCTTCTTTTTAGAGCCGAACATAGAATTAAAAATTTTAGAGATTATTGAATTGCGCAAATCTTTACGCGACTTTTCCGATTCACTAGAATCATGAGTTGGAACGCCTTCTGCAAACTCAAGATTATCGCTGCTATTACTCGAATTTTCATCATCTATATTCTCTAAGTCTTGATTATTCTTTGACTTTTTAGAGAAAATAGATGAAACAAATTGAGTCACATCTTCAACATGTAATTTAAGAATCATTAAAATAGCAAAAATGGCAATAATAACAAAAATTGTAAGAGCAAAAATCCTAGATAATCCCCAGGCCAAAGGAGAACCTAAGAAGAATCCTAATAATCCGCCAGATTTTTGCAAATCATCTATATTAAATTCTTGATTTTTGCTTGCAATCAAAATGTCTAAAATTGAGCAAATTGACCATAAAAGAAGAACAAAACCACCTATAACACGAGGATTTCCAGATTTAGCACCACTATTTCGCATAAGCCTAATAGCAACCGCACTAAGCCACACTGGCAAAACAACGCTCATAATGCCAAAAATCGCGGAAGATAAAGAGTGCAACGCAACACCTAAGAATCCGCTAACTCTAAACCATTCAGATGCACAAAAAAGAACAGCAAGAATAAGCATTACAAAGCACAATCCGTCTCTACGGTATGCCTCATCGTATTGCCCAACTCCAAAAAGCGAGCGAACTGCTTTGCCAATAACACGCGGAACAAAAAGCAGAGCAGACTCCCAAAATGGCTCATTAGTCTGCGCTTTAGACTGCTTACCACCATTGTTTGGCATATAAATCGCTCCTCCATAAAATGCGCGTACAAAAACCGCTAACAACTAGCAAGCTAATCGCCAGCAATCATTCACATTAAGTACAAACACCAACCGAATTACTTAAAATTATCCAATCAATATTATCAAATTAATAGCTTTACTTATTCTACTCCAAAGCGTGCTAACAAAATAAACGTGTTTGAACACAAAAACAAGACAAAACAGAAAGCCATACAGAGTAAAAAAAAATCGGCTGAGAAGCAGCCGATTAAGTGGGGTGGCTAACGCGGCTTGAACGCGCGACCTTCTGAACCACAATCAGATGCTCTACCGACTGAGCTATAGCCACCATTACAGCGCGAAACCCTTCGGGAATCGCACAACAGAGGAATACTATACACGATTTTTCTAATTTGCGCTACCCTTGCGATTTTCGGCGCGTCGCACAAAATACGACGTTACTTAATGACACAATAAGACTATGAGTTTTTTGCAAAAATCAAATGCAACCAGCATGCTCAATGAGCAAGCAGAACATTGGAAAAGCGTTGAAAACAATCGCACTTTTGGCATTCTAAATTCAACATCACACACAACTACAGCACTTCTTTTAGGATCTGGAGAGCTTGGAAAAGAAATCGCTATAGAGCTTATAAGACTTGGTATTAAAGTATGTGCTGCAGATAGCTATGCAAACGCTCCAGCAATGCAAGTTGCGCAAGAAAATCGCGTTTTAGATATGAGCGATTCTAAAAAATTGCAAGAACTAATAAACAACATAAACCCGAACATAATAATCCCAGAAGTTGAAGCAATATCGACCGAAGTATTAAAAGACGTTGTTAAAAACAAAAAAATTCAAGTTGTTCCAAGCTCTAGTATCACTTCGATTGCAATGGATCGCGAAGCTTTGCGAAAAATCGCCCACGAAAAAATTGGTTTGCCTACTACACCATATTGTTTTGCTTCAAGCTACAAAGAGTTAGAAGAAGGAGCAAAAATCGTAGGTTATCCATGCGTAGTGAAACCAATTATGAGTTCTTCTGGTCATGGTCAATCTATTGTAAAAGATCCTAAAAATCTTGAAGATGCTTGGATAGAAGCACAAAATGGAAGAAGATCTAAGCATAAAACACAAAACTTGCAGAGTGAAGATAGTGAAAATAATGAAGATATATCTCGCGTAATAGTGGAAGCACTTGCTCCTTTAGATTACGAGTTAACGGTTTTAACAGTGTGCTCAAGCGCTGGAATAACAACATGCGAACCTATTGCACAATGCCAAGAAAACGGCGACTACAGGCAATCATGGCAACCAGCGAACATACCAGAAAATGTTAGAAAATCAGCTCAAAATATTGCAAAACAAGCCGTAGAAGGTTTAAGCAAAATAGCAAAAGAGAACGGCGAAACAGGCTGGGGCATTTATGGAGTTGAACTCTTTGTTCTTAAGAATGGAGATTTACTTTTTAACGAACTATCCCCTAGACCGCACGATACTGGCATGGTAACAATGATTTCGCAATATTATAGCGAGTTTGCTTTGCATGTTTTAGCCATTTTAGGTGTTCCAATCACACAAAAGCATACTGCTCTTTGCTTAAAAGATAACGAAGTTGCATTAAGCCACGCACTTGTTGTGCAAGGAAACGGTGCTGTAGGATTTACAAATCTTGCGCAAGCATTAGATGAAGAAGATTGCGCAAGATGCGATATACGAATTTTTGGAAAGCCAGAAGTTCACGGCTCAAGACGAATGGGTGTTATTTTGACAGTATCGAACAGCGTAAATGACGCAAAATCTTGTGCGACACGCATTGCAAGCAAAATACACACAGTAGAACTGCCATCGTAGAACGCTGAAAAGTCAAGGTTTTTACTACTTTTATTAGACAAAAAATCAAAAAATAATACAAATAAAATGTAGGTAACAATTGTTAGTCTAATCTTGCTGGCGGTTGAATAAACCTTCAAATAATGATGGTTTGCAACACTCAGCCATGGATACAACGGAGAGGCACGTCAATGGAAAAACTTGACAAGTTGTATGAAGGTAAAGCAAAGAAATTGTATGCCACGAGTAACGATAACGTTCTGTGGGTTCAATACATGAATCAAGCTACAGCTGGCAATGGTCTTAAAAAGGCTCAAATTGCTGGAAAAGGAAGCTTAAATAATCAAATCACTTCTCTACTGTTCAATCTTCTTAAAGCTCGTGGAGTTAAAAGCCATTTTCTTGGCAGAATTTCAGATACCGAACAGCTTGTAAAGCGCATGAAGATGTTTCCGCTAGAAATAATAATGCGAAACACAGCTGCTGGTTCTTTTGCAAAACGATATGCCGTTAAAGAAGGAACTGCACTAAAAAAGCCTCTTTTGGAGTTTTGTGTAAAGTCAGACGATCTTGGCGATCCTTTTATTAACCCAGAAGGCGTTGTAGCTTTAGGTCTTGCTAGCGAAAGCGAAATGGCAGAAATTACAAAGCAAGCTCACGCTGTAAACAATGCACTTTTGGATATTTTCAACAAAATCGACGTTCAACTCGTTGATTTTAAGATTGAAGAAGGTATCGACGCACAAGGAAACATTCTTCTTGCAGACGAGATTACGCCAGATACGTGCCGACTTTGGGATAAGCGCAATACGAATGGCTCTGAAGTAAGTCATTTAGATAAAGACTTGTTCAGACGCGATTTAGGAGACATAATTCCAGCCTACGAAGAAATATTCTCGAGGCTTAAATCTCTTGCGCAAAGCGAAGGAGTAAACTTCGACGAAGTCAATCCAAACGATTGCGCTGAACAATAATTTTAATGTGGCTCGCGTCTTTTAGGTGCGAGCCACGCGCGTTCTTAAACAAATAAATAAACAAACAAGCAAACAAAAATAGCCAAACACAAATAGCCAAAACTACAATTGCAAGGCAGGTTCACCGTGGTATTTCGCGTTTATGTTGAAAAACGATCTGGTTTCGATATAAAAGCCCAACATCTTAATCACGAGCTTAAAGAAATTCTTGGTATTGATTCTCTAAAATCCACGCGCATAATCAACAGGTATGATGTAGAAGGAATATCTAAAGATCTTTTTAACACTGCTGTTAAAACGGTTCTTAGCGAGCCTACAGTAGACAACACTTACGACTACTTGCCTATTAGCACAAATGAGCATGTTGTTGCTATAGAGTTCCTTCCTGGCCAGTTTGACCAGCGCGCGCAATCCGCAAGCGAATGCGTACAAATGATTAGTCAGGGAGAATGCCCTAAAGTTAGAACTGCTCAAATTCTTGCTTTTAATGGCAATTTGTCTAAAGAAGACATTGACTCAATTAAACACTACGTTATTAATCCAGTAGAAGCTCGCGAAGCATCTCTAGATAGTGTCGATACGCTTAAAAGTGAGGCAATTGTTCCAGCAAACGTAGAAGTATTAGATGGTTTTAACGATTTAGATTCCAACGGCTTGCAAAAATTCATTGAAGATCGCGCACTAGCAATGGACTTGGCTGATGCTAAATTCTGCCAAGACTATTTTAGAAGCGAAAATCGCAATCCAACTATTACAGAAATAAAAGTAATAGACACGTATTGGTCCGACCATTGCCGCCATACTACTTTTGGAACACATTTTGAAAACGTTCAAATAGATGATGAGCAAGTAAAAGATGCATTTAATCGTTATCTTAAACTACGAGAAGAGCTTAAGCGCACAAATAAGCCGATTTGCCTTATGGACATGGCCACTATTGGCGCAAAATATTTGAAGCATACAGGAAAGCTTAAAAACTTAGACGAATCAGAAGAAATCAACGCGTGCACAGTAAAAGTAAAAGTTGACGTTAATGGGCACGATGAAGACTGGCTGTTTTTGTTCAAAAACGAAACGCATAATCATCCTACAGAAATCGAACCTTTTGGCGGCGCTGCAACTTGCATTGGCGGTTGCATTCGAGACCCTCTTTCGGGACGCTCCTACGTATATCAAGCAATGCGCGTAACTGGAGCAGCCGACCCTAGAACTCCTATTAGCGAAACTTTAGAAGGAAAACTATCTCAACGAAAAATTGTAACGTCGGCAGCTGCAGGATACTCGTCTTACGGAAATCAAATTGGATTAGCAACAGGCGAAGTACACGAGCTTTACCACCCAGGATATGTTGCAAAACGAATGGAAGTTGGCGCGGTTGTAGCAGCTACCCCAGCAGACCACGTTAGAAGAGAAACACCTGAGCCAGGAGATGTGATTATTCTTCTAGGCGGTAGAACTGGAAGAGACGGAATTGGCGGAGCAACAGGTGCTTCTAAAGCGCAAGACGCAGACAGCATTGAAGAGTGCGGAGCAGAAGTTCAAAAAGGAAATGCACCTATTGAACGCAAGTTGCAAAGACTTTTTAGACGCAAAGACGCATGCCGTCTTATTAAGCGTTGCAACGATTTTGGCGCTGGTGGCGTAAGCGTTGCAACTGGAGAAATCGCAGATGGCTTGATTATTAACTTAGACAAGGTGTCTAAAAAATACGAAGGCCTTGATGGCACGGAGCTTGCGATTTCTGAATCTCAAGAGCGCATGGCAGTTGATGTTTCTGCAAGCGATGCAGACGAATTTTTGAGTTACGCGCGTCAAGAAAATTTGGAAGCGCAAATTGTAGCTACAGTTACAAAAGAAGCTCGAATGAAAATGACTTGGCGAGGAAAAACAATTGTTGATCTAAGCCGCGAATTCCTAGCTTCTAATGGCGCTCCAAAAACACAAGATATTTACGTTGAAAATGGCAAAAAATATGCTACAAAATGGCAAGACGAAAGTGGAGTTTACTCTGGCAAGTCTTTAGCTGAGCGCATTAAAAATCTTGTTTCTAACATAAACGTTTGCTCAAACAAAGGCCTTAGCGAAATGTTTGACTCCACTATTGGAGCCGCAACCGTTCTTATGCCATTTGGCGGCCGCCGTCAGCTCACTCCAGCACAAGCAATGGTCGCAAAATTCCCAGTATTTGGCGAAACAAACACCGCTTCTGCAATGTCTTGGGGATTTAACCCATACATTATGGAAAAGAACCAATTTACGGGAGCGTACATATCGGTTGTAGAATCTTTAGCAAAGCTTGTAGCAAGCGGTTTTACAATCGAAAACGCTTATTTAAGCCTTCAAGAATATTTTGGCAAACCGCAAAATGTGCCTGAAAGATGGGGAAAGCCTACTGCAGCAGTTCTTGGCGCTTTAAGCGCGCAAATTGATTTTGGCGTTGGCGCGATCGGCGGCAAAGACTCTATGAGTGGAAGCTTTGAAAATCTTGACGTTCCTCCAACTCTTATATCGTTTGCTGTTTCTACAGGAGACGCGCGAAATGTTGTTTCTCCAGAATTCAAAAAAACCAATAGTAAAATCCTAAGAATACTACCTACGTATAAAGAAGACGGAATCACACCTAACGCTCAAAGCTTCTTAGAGGCGATTAGGATTGTTGAAAATCTTACTTCAAGCAAGCGCGCTCTAGCAATTAGCACTCCAGGTTTTGGAGCTAGTGCAGAAAGCCTGTTTAAGATGACTTTGGGTAACCATATTGGGTTAAAACTTAACGACTCTGTTAAAACAGACGACTTGTTTAAGTCTAGATATGGAACTTTCTTTGTAGAAGTGGATGAAGATTTTAACGTTGATGATTTTGCAAACAAGGTTAGCGAGGATCTTGTAAACGTTGAAGTTATTGGACAAACGTGCAATGAATTTAAGCTTTATGCTTGCAACGAAATTATTAGTTTAGATGACTTACAGGAAGATTGGGAAAGTCCTCTAGAGAGCATTTTCCCATATAGAGGTAAAGGAAGCGCAGTTCGCGAAATAAATTCCACTAATCGCAAGCCTGTTAGAAATCATATGAAATCTAATAGAAGAACGCCATTGAGCAAGCCGCGCGTAATCATTCCAGTTTTCCCTGGAAACAATTGCGAATACGACACTCAAGCAGCGTTTGAAAAATCTGGAGCAGAATGCAAAACGCTTATAATCAATAATTTAAGCGCTGATGATGTTGTAGAATCCGCAAAAGAGCTTGTTAAAGAGATTAATAAAAGCCAAATTGTTATGATTCCTGGCGGCTTCTCTGGAGGCGACGAGCCAGACGGTTCTGCAAAGTTTATAGCTGCATTCTTTAGAAACCCTGCAGTTAGTGACTCTGTTCGAGATTTGCTAAACAATCGCGATGGCTTAATGCTTGGTATTTGCAACGGCTTCCAGGCTCTTATTAAGCTCGGTCTTGTTCCATTTGGAGATATTGTTCCAATGGATGCAGAATGCCCAACTTTAACGTTTAACACTATTGGAAGGCATCAAAGCAAGATTGTTAGAACTCGCGTTGCTTCTAATCTTTCTCCATGGCTTTCAAATTGCAAAGTTGGCGATGTTCATAGTGTTGCAATATCTCATGGAGAAGGTCGATTCGTAGCATTGCCAGAAGTTATGGATACTCTTATACAAAACGGCCAAATTGCAACGCAATACGTTGATAGCAATGGCGTTCCAAGCATGAATCTTAAAGTAAATCCAAACGGTTCGCTTATGGCTGTAGAAGGAATCACTAGCCCAGATGGAAGAGTGTTTGGAAAAATGGGTCATTGCGAGCGCAGCGGCAACGGCTTGTACGTAAATATTCCAGATTTTAGAACACAAAACATTTTTAGTGCTGGCGTTGAATACTTTACGTCATGATTGGGGATTTTGTGTTTAATTATTCTAATCAAAATATTTATTGCGATTTTGAAAATATAGGGGGTGCGAATGTCTGCTGAACTTGAAGGAGTTCACGAAGAATGTGGAGTTTTTGGAGTGTGGGGTCATTCCGATGCCGCAAGACTTACCTACTTTGGCTTGCACGCATTGCAACATAGAGGCCAAGAAGGTGCTGGAATAGTTGCAAACGATAATGGCCATCTTAAAGGATACAGAAACTTAGGTCTTTTAACGCAAGTTTTTGCAAACGAAGACATTATGAAGAATCTTACTGGAAACAGCGCGATTGGCCACGTTCGCTACGCTACTGCTGGATCTGGAAGTGTTGAGAACATTCAACCTTTTCTGTTTTCTTTCCACGATGGAGATGTTGCTTTAGGGCATAATGGCAATCTTACTAATTGCACAACTCTTAGAAATAAGCTAGAAGATTGCGGAGCGATTTTCCACTCTAACTCCGACACAGAAGTTTTGATGCATATTATTAAAAGGTCGAACAAAACTTCATTTATGGATAAGCTTAAAGATGCGCTGTTAACTGTTCATGGCGGTTTTGCATACTTACTTCTTACAGAAGACGCGCTTATTGGAGCAACGGATCCTAATGGTTTTAGGCCTCTTAGTCTAGGAAGAATGAGTAATGGTGCTTACGTTCTTGCATCGGAAACTTGCGCTTTAGATATTGTTAGCGCGGAGTTTATTAGAGACATTGAGCCTGGCGAAATAATCGTTATTAATAATGATGGATACAAGATTGAGCGTTATGCAAAAAATATTCAGCACGCTGTTTGCTCAATGGAGTTTATCTATTTTGCTCGCCCAGATTCTAATATTTACGGCATTAATGTTCATTCTGCGCGAAAACGAATGGGAGCGCGCTTAGCTAAAGAGTCTCCTGTAGACGCAGATATGGTGATTGGAGTGCCTAATTCTTCGCTTTCTGCAGCTGCAGGATATGCCGAAACAAGCGGAATCCCTAACGAGATGGGCTTGATTAAAAATCAATACGTTGCGCGCACTTTTATTCAGCCAACGCAAGAGCTTAGAGAGCAAGGCGTTCGTATGAAGCTTTCGGCTGTTAGAGGTGTTGTTAAGGGAAAGCGTGTAATTGTTATTGACGATTCAATCGTTCGCGGAACAACGTCTAAGAGGATTGTTCGTCTTCTTAGAGAAGCTGGCGCTAAAGAGGTTCATATGCGAATCTCTTCGCCTCCTCTTAAATACCCGTGCTTCTACGGAATCGATATTCAAACAACTAAAGAGCTTATTGCAGCTAAACATTCCGTTGAGCAAATTCGCGAGTATATTGGCGCTGACTCTTTAGCATTCTTATCTTTAGACGGTCTTGTTGAGTCTATTGGGTTAAATAAGCCTGCTCCGTACGGAGGATTATGCGTAGCGTATTTTAATGGCGACTACCCTACTGCTTTAGACGACTACCGAGATGAATTCTTAGCTTCGCTTTCTAAAGAAGACAAGGAAGTTTTAGAGAATATTAAAAAGAATAGTAAATACAATTTTGCGACTAAAAACTGCGATTAAACTACGACTAAACACTTAAAACACTTAAAACAAACACGAAAGGATTCTTAAATGCCAAACGCATATGAACAAGCTGGCGTTAGCGTAGAAGCTGGCTACGAGGTTGTGCGAAGAATAAAATCCCACGTAAATCGCACAAAAAGACCAGGCGTTATGGGCGGAATTGGCGGTTTTGGCGGCCTATTTGATTTAGCAAGCCTTGGATACAAAGACCCAGTGCTAATTTCTGGAACAGACGGAGTTGGCACAAAGCTTATGATTGCGCAAATGATGCAAAAGCATAATACGATTGGCATTGATTGCGTTGCTATGTGTGTAAACGATATTGCAGCTCAAGGCGCACAGCCTCTGTTCTTCCTTGATTACATTGCTTGCGGAAAAAACAATCCAGAAATACTTGAGCAAGTTGTTTCTGGCGTTGCAGACGGATGCGTGCAATCAGAAGCAGCATTAATTGGCGGAGAGACTGCAGAAATGCCAGGAATGTACGATCAAAGTGAGTACGATCTTGCGGGGTTTGCTGTAGGAGTTGCAGAAAGAGAAAACATTGTTGACGGAAGCAAAATACAAGCTGGAGACGTTCTTATAGGACTTGCATCTTCGGGAGTGCACTCAAACGGATTCTCACTTGTTAGAAAAGCACTTTTTGATGTAGCTAATTACAACGTAAATAGTAAGCCAGAAGAATTGTGTGGCAAATCTATTGGCGAAGTTCTTTTAGAGCCTACAAAAATCTACGTTAAAGCATTAAAACCGCTTTTTGCTAATCATCTTATTAAAGGCGTAGCTCATATTACAGGCGGCGGATTTATAGAAAACATTCCAAGAATGTTTGCAAATAATCTTGCAGCACAAATCGACACAAAAAAGTGGCAAGTTCCTGCAATTTTCAACCTTATTGAAAAGTCGGGTAAAGTAGACCACTCAGAAATGTTCAACGTTTTTAACATGGGAATCGGAATGGTATTAGCAATTGATGCAAATAAAGCCGACGAAGCTATGCAAATCCTTAAAAACAATAATGAACAAGCGTATGTTATTGGCAAAATGATTAAACGCGAAAACGTTGCAGTTGAGTTGTTATAATTCACAAAATCTTAAAGCATAAAGGATTAAAGATGAAAGTTTTAGTTGTAGGCTCAGGCGCACGAGAACACGCAATCGCAGTTGCATTTTTAGCAAGTAAAAGCGTTAGCGAAGTCACAGTTGCTCCTGGAAACCCAGGCATGATTAAAAGCGGAATCAAAATTGAAAACATTAGCGAATCGGATCACAACGCTTTAATCGAATTTGTTAAGAGCAACAACTACGACTTTGCTTTTATTGGCCCCGAAGTGCCTCTTATGAATGGCATTGTTGACGATTTTGAAGTTAATGGAATCCCAGCATTTGGCCCAAACAAGGCGGCTGCTCAAATTGAAGGATCTAAGGATTTTGCAAAGCAACTTATGCAAAGGCATAATATTCCAACAGCCGCCTACCAAACATTTAGCGAGCTAGAACCAGCGATCGAGTACGTTAAAAATCAAGGCGCTCCTATTGTTATTAAAGCAGACGGCTTGGCTGCTGGAAAAGGCGTAACAGTTGCCACTAGCGTTGATGAGGCGCTCGCAGCTTTAGACGATATTTTTGTAGACCATCGTTTTGGCAAAGCTGGAGCAAAAGTAGTTATAGAAGAGTTTTTAGAAGGCGAAGAATTCTCATTAATGAGTTTTGCTAACGGAACAGATTTTTGGGTTATGCCAATTTCTCAAGATCACAAGCGCGCTCATGATGGCGATACTGGCCCAAACACAGGCGGCATGGGAGCTTATAGCCCTGTTCCACAAATCAGCGATGAAGTTGTAAAACAAGCGATTGATAAAATCGTGCGCCCAACTTTGCAAGCTCTTGCAAGCGAAGGCATGCCTTTTACAGGAGTTTTGTACGCTGGATTGATTAACACAGAGCAAGGCGCAAAAGTCATAGAATTTAACGCTCGCTTTGGAGACCCAGAAACAGAGGTTGTTCTTCCAAGACTTACTAGCGACTTTGGCGAAGCTATTTTTAACATTTTGCATGGCAAAGAACCAGCATTTACTTGGATTAAAAATGGCGTAACTCTTGGCGTTGTGTTAGCAAGCAAAGGATACCCAGGAAAGCTTGTTACAGGAACACCTCTGCCACAAATCACTCTTAATAGCGCAGATCAAAATGTTTACTATTCTGGTGTTAAATTAGACGAAAACAATAATCTTGTAACGTCTTCTGGAAGAGTGGCACTTCTGCAAGTAAATGGCAAAGATGTTAAAGATGCTCAATCAAAAGCCTATAGCATATTAGACAATCTTAATCTTTCTAACATGTTTTATAGGCACGACATTGCAACTAAAGCACTTAAAGCATTGAAAAATTAAAAACCAAGAAAGTTTGTGTTTTTAAGATAATGCTTTCCAGCTGTAATATCGTATTGAATCAAACGGTAATCATTCAATAATTGTTTAGTTTCTTTGTTCATACTACTAGCAATCATTGGCTTTCCGCTTGGATTCAAGTAAATTGGCTGGCCTTGCGGAATTCTATCCCACCCCTGAATCTTATTTACAACAGGAGGCTCCATTGCACTAATCTTTTCGTGCAATCTTGTAAGGAATGCAAGATATGGCGAAACTTTAGAATTTGTGTGAGACGCCACTTGCGATATAAAGAAGTTTGGAGAAGAATAATAGTCCCTAATTTTGTTTGGAGCTTTATTATTTTCTCTAGCTTTTTTATTTGACCAAATAAAGTAATCAGTTAGATGCAAATCAAGAGAATTATTCTCATCATCGCTGGCAGTACTATATATTCCAGGAAGATGATCCCCATAGAATACAACAGTCACTGGCTTATCTATAGAATCCAAGTCATTTAAGAACTCTTGAGTTGCTTTATCTGTGTAACTCACTCCCTTAGCGTATGTTTCAATCGAAGATATTTCCGAGCTTCCAAGCTTTGGCGAGCCAGGCTTTGAACTAGCCTTAAAATCATTGTTCTTATACCAATTCCTAAATGGCATATGATTTTGCATTGTGACTATTTGCACAAATTGATTATTTTTACTAGAGGCGATTTTTTCAAACGCACTTTTATACGCAGACTCGTCGCAAACATAAGGCGATTTATCAAGCATATTTTTGTGAGCAATAACATTAGGAGATTCTAGCGAGTAGAACTTACTAAAACCAAACTTCTTATAGTTTGTTGAGCGCAAGTACATGCTAGGCTCATACGGGTGGAATGCTATGGAATTTGCTTCACTACCCCAATACCTGTTAATCGTAGGAGTCCAAGAAGAATTTGGAACAAGCTGCTGATACGGGCTTGTAAGAGATGAGTTAAAGTTCACCATGCTCAATCCCGTAAGAGACATATATTCAAGATTTGCAGTTCCTCCGCCGTAGCCAGAAGAAAGCATTAAACCGCTATCTGTTTTCTCTTTCAAAGAGCTTATAAATGGCATTGGATTCTTATTTAATTGCAATCCAGGAACTCTTATTGGATTAGAGAATGATTCCGAAAGCACATAAACAACAGTATTATCGGAGATTTTCGACTTTCTAGAAGCGTTTATTTTCTTTGCTTCATTATTGTATTTTTCTAGCAAAGCGCTCATAGTTCGCTCACTGTAATCCGCAGGCTTATCCATAACCTTTGGGTTTACTTGCCTTAAAAATGCCACTAATGCGCCGTTTCTTTGAGCGTCGTAAACGGAGTCCCACATTGATGGCGTGTCTCCCATAAACTTAGCAAAATTGTTTGCGCTAGAATCAACAGTTCCAACTGTGCAAATATACCATCCAAAAGTCGCTAATAATGCTATTAAAGTTACAACACGAACCAAAATCGAAGTTCTTAAATTTGAAATAATAACAATTTTTCCATGATTAACATCTAAAACATGCAATAAAAGCGCAATAACCCAAGTTATTAGAACAGCAACAATAGAGCTAAAAATAACAGCATTTGCGTTGTCTGGAAGAAAAGATGCGATATTTCCAGTATTACTTTTTAAAAAGTTTAAGTCAGCTGGAAGAATAGTTTCGTATCGAACATTCACTTTCATATATTCAATAACAGAAACAATTATAGATGCGCTAATCAAAATAGCAGACGTAATCCAAAAACGATTTATGATTATTAGCAAAATACCATAAATTAACGCAAGAATAAGAAGATTAAGCACAAAAACAAAATTAAGCTTAAGCCACATTTTTGAGATTATATTCCAAGCGCTTGCCGAAAGTGATGAAGTCATTTCCACTCGACCAGAACGCTGTACAGAAAGCTGAACAATCATAACCATTATTGCGCAGAAAGCAACAAACAGAGCGCAATACGCCCAACGAGCAAACCTAATCTTAAAACGCTCAAATTGCTTAAAAATTGTAAGAGAATTGCTTAATGGCAATTTTGCACCCTTCTGATTCATGCCCATATTTAATGCCCAATATTTAATGCATATTACATTTATTACGTTCTTAACGCATATCGTGTACGTATTAGTCTACACATACATCTTAAGTATCACTATCGTCATACCAAACAACCGTATAAAACTATGCATATTCATACTTTTGACGTATTGTAAGGTGTCCTATAGCATTTATCATTATAATAGATGACAAAATATAGAAAATTTTAAGGATTATATACTATATTTGCAAAGGTTGTGTTTGTTATCTTCAATCTAGCGAGGTTTTAAGGAACAGTAAGAATGAAGCAATTTATTGCCACAATTAACTTAATGCACGGCACTCTACCTATAAGCATATTCGCAATATCTGCATTATGCTTAGCTGTTCTTTTAATTACAAAACCTAAAAAGTCAAAGTATCTTCCAAAACTATTAACTCAACTAGGCTCAGCATTTTTATTCGCCATTATTTTTGGATTCATAACTTGGCTAATATCCGACGTTTTTCTTGTGTTTGGCGTAAGTCTTGGCTGGCTTGTGATTTTTTCTATTGCAGGAGGATTTGCTGCCGTAGGCTTTGCTCTAAGCGCTGCAATAATTTCTAAGGGATACAGAAGAGCTCTAGCTATTTTTTTCGATTATCTTATTTGTTTTAGCAACAATGATTCGCGTAAACATGATTTACGGAGAATACACGACTATTGGATCTGTTTTTGGATTAGGAAATTACCCAAAGCTAGAAGAGCATAATAAACACAATGCAGTTATGGAGATTAAAGATTGGAACTTACTAGCAGATCAGAAAAAACTGCCTAAAATGCCGTCTAAAGGCATTAGCCGCTCTGTTAGAATTCCAGCAACGCAATCAAACTTCCGAGCAAGAATAGCAAACGTGTATCTTCCTCCAGCTGCGCTAACAAAATTTGCTCCAAAACTTCCTGTAATGGTTCTTCTTTCTGGACAGCCAGGAAGCCCTAATAGACTATTTGCTGCAAGCGAAATAGTGAATACTTTAGACGCTTACGCTAAAAAACACAATGGTTTAGCTCCGATTGTTGTTTCCCCAGACCAGAATGGCACTTCAACGCACAATTCACTTTGTGCAAACACAAAGGTTTATGGAAATGCTCAAACGTACCTGACTAAAGATGTTGTTAGCTGGATTCGCAAAAATCTTCCTGCAAGCACAGATCCATCACTTTGGCTTATGGGAGGATTTTCTCAAGGCGGCACTTGCGCAACTCAAATAGTTCCAGCGTACCCAAAGTTGTTTGGAAACATGTATTCTGCTGGCGGAGAATTAGAGCCAACTTACAAGAATAAAAACGAAACAATAAACCGCTATTTTAACGGAAATCGCAAGGAATACGAAAAACATATTCCAGCAAACATAATGAGAAAAAACGCTCCATTAAATCAAAATTATTATTCAATAGCAGGAGCATGGGATCCAAAATCACAAATAAATCAATCCACTATTGCTATTGCAGCACACAAAGCTGGAATAAGTGTTATAACAATGATTTCTAAAGGCTCAGGCCACGATTGGCATACGGTTCAAAGCGGATTAAAGGTTGCTATTGATCATCTTTGTAAAGACGCTGGAATAGCAAAGCATGATCCAGATTTAAGCTCTTATAGTAATATTCAAGTGGTTGTTAATCAGAAGGTGAGGCGATAAACATGCCAAACTTTTTATCAAAAAATCACAAGTCAACAGCAAAACATCATTTATCTATACTAAGTAATGATGTTAGAATCTGGCTGTCTCAACGAGTTCTTGCAGTAAAAATCACGCTTGTATTTTTGCTTATAAACCTTGTACATTGGATTTTCCGTACTGTAATGCACATTTACACTTACGGTACAAACGCTACTCTTGCACAGTTCTTCTCGTACCATAAACCAAAAATTGGCTCACCATTCCTTTTTGGTCATAGAAACGTTCCTCAACTTTTGCTTAAACTGTTCCACTCGCTTTTCTTTGTAAACAGTTTTCCGTCTTTAATTGTTAATGCGATTCTGTTGATTATTTTGGTTGGAATGGCAGAAACAAAAATTGGAAAAATACGCTTGCTCTTTGTATCAATATTTAGCACTCTTATTGGAATAGTATTTGGTCTTACTTTAATCGGTAATCTTTCTGCGATTATTCGCAATATGCATTGGATTACTAGAATACCAATTAGGCTTTCGCCTTTTACGCTTTTTGTTGGCGCGTTTATGTCTGCAGCAACATGCGAATCAATCTTGTGGCGTAGACGAATGCTTGTTTTGGGCTATTCAATAACATCTGCAATGCTTCTTTATAGTGGAAATCCTGGGGATTATTGCACGATTTTTGCAGCGATTTGTGGCCATATTATTGGCAATGCAATGAACAAGAACAACAAAACTAATACTGCTAAAAGCGCAAGCTGGTGGCATGGAACAGACTACGAAATTAGGCGTCTTTTTTCAATAGCGCAACTTATTATGGCGTTAGGCCCTGTTCTTGCATTGTCTTCAAGATCTCACGCTGGAATACTAACAACTCTTGGCTTGTTTATGTCTCCACAAATGGGCACAAAACCTTGGCTTGCAAGATGCATATCGAATTATAGTTCTAGCAGCTGTTTGCTTCATTCTGGATTGCAACACGCAACAATTGGCGGTCTTTGGATTCGTATTCTTTTGCCTATTGTTACTTTAATGATTATAGCTTGGGGGCTTTTACGCGGAAGAAGGCTTGCAGCTTATGCAGCTATAACAATTAATGGACTTACTGCAGTTTATGCAACTATGTATTTTGCGATTTTGCCATTAATCGCAGCTAAGCAAGCTATGATTTTCCACAAGAATAATGCAACTTCTATAGCGTTTATGCTCACTGCTCTGCCTCCACTATTAATCGCAATACTATTGTTTATAAACATAAAGCATTTTCCAAATCATAGCGATAAGTTTGAACGCAGAATTGGCTTAGTTGCAATTGTTCTTGCACTATTTTCTACTGGAATAGGATATGTTTGCTTTGGATTAATTGCTCCAAATGAGTTTAAGCCTGCAGCAGACTTGCATCATTTACTCCGTGACCTTCCAGGACGTTGGATGCCTATGGGATTTGGAACAAGATCTAACGCAATGCTTATGCCATTAACTCCACTTGCTTCTGCTATTACTCAATGCGTTGGAGTTCTTCTTTGGATTGTTCTTTTTGTTGTTTGCCTTATGTGGTTTAAGAACAAAGTTACTATTAACGAAGAAGATCGTAAAAAAGCAAGTCAATTAGTTCATTTTGGCGGAGACACAATGAGCTTTATGACTACTTGGCCAGACAATCACTATTGGTTCTCCAACACGGAACGCTCCGCAATAGCATATAGGCTTAAGTACGGAATTGCTTTAACATTAACAGGGCCTTTTGGAGATAAATCAGAATATAAGAATGATTTGAAAGCGTTTATTCAACTTTGCGAGCAAAACTCTTGGTCTCCAGCTTTCTATGCTGTGCATGAGGAAGACCGCAAAAACCTAGAATCTCTTGGTTTTATGTCTATTAAAGTTGGAAGCGATATGCTTGTTTACCCTAAAGAGTGGCAAACTCGTGGAAAAAAGTGGCAAGATATTCGTACCGCTATAAACAAAGCAAAACGCGATGGAATAACAGATGTTCTTAGCACATACAACGATGCTCCGTGGAAAATTCAACAACAGATTATTGAGATTTCGGAAGAGTGGGCAGAGCTTAAATCTCTTCCAGAAATGAAGTTTACTCTTGGCGGATTAGAAGAATTGCACGATCCTCGAGTGAAAATTTTGTATGCAATTGACAATAATGGCAAGGTTCTTGGTGTTACAAGCTGGATGCCTACTTATAGCAACAATCGCGTAATAGGGTGGACTCTTGATTTTATGAGGCACCGTACGGATAGTCCTAATGGAATTATGGAGCTTCTTATTGCAAGAATGGCGGAACGCTTAAGAGATGAAGGACTTGAGAATCCAGAATCTGCTGTGGAATTTATGAGTCTTTCTGCTGCTCCTCTTGCTGGAATAACAGATATTTGCGACTCAAACGATTCTAGTACTTCAACTTCTTTGCAAAGTGAAGCGAACACTGTTAACAACAATGACGATATAGAAAATAATGATAATGATGGCGTAGAACATGCACAAAATGACGTAAATCACCATGAGTCCAACGAGATTATTGTTCATGCTCTAGAGATGATGTCCGACATTTTGGAACCAGCATACGGATTTAAGTCGTTGTACTTCTTTAAGAAAAAGTTCCAACCAACCAATAGTCCTGTGTACATATGCTATTTGGATTCTGCAAAGCTTGCGCAAATATCGCTAGCTGTTACAAGCTCCTATTTGCCAGAAACAAATCCTAAGCAAATTTTAGAAATGCTAAAAACACTTAAGAAAGACGCAAATCAAAAAAATCTCCGTTAATTTGCGTGCTAAGCTTGCATATTAACGGAGATTAAGTTTATTAAGAGATTTTAATCGAAATCTTAATTGTGCAACTAAGACTCCGATTCGACTTTAGAAGCGGAATCAGATTCGGCTGATTTAGCTGACTCGGTTGATTCAGAAGAATCATTGGAATCAGTGGATTCTGCCGACTTAGAGTCGCTGCATGCGGAATCAAACTTCTTACCGCGGAAAATAAATTCTCCAAGCAACCCTTCGCCTTCGGCATCCACCTCAACGCATTCTCCGTCTGTTAAATCGCCAAGCAAAATCTTCTCGCTAATAGCGTCCTCAATGTCTCGCTGAATAACTCTACGCAATGGCCTTGCTCCAAGAAGTGGGTCAAAGCCCTTTTGCGCAAGAAGATTCTTAGCTTCATCTGTAAGCTCCAAAGCCATATGACGCTCAAACAAGCGGTCGTTCAAACGCTTAACATCTAAGTCAACAATTTGACGAACCTCTGGCTCAGTAAGCTGACGGAACACAATAGTATCGTCTAAGCGGTTAAGGAACTCTGGGCGGAATTGACGCTTAAGCTCGGAATTAACTTGATCCTTCATACGCTGATAAGACGCATCCGCGTTATTGCCAAGGCTAAACCCTGTGTTTGCTGCCTTAGCAATATCTCGAGTACCAAGATTCGTAGTCAAGATAATAATAGTGTTCTTAAAATCAACTTTTCGGCCCTGACCATCTGTTAAGTGGCCATCATCCAAAACTTGCAACAATGTGTTGAAAATATCTGGATGCGCCTTCTCAATCTCGTCGAACAAAACCACGGAGAATGGCTTTCTACGAACCTTCTCCGTAAGCTCGCCACCTTCCTCGTAGCCAACATAGCCTGGAGGAGCACCAAAAAGACGCGAAGCTGCATACTTTTCTGCAAACTCCGACATATCTACGCGAATAAGCGCATCGTCATCGTCAAACAGGAACTGAGCCAAAGTCTTAGCAAGCTCCGTTTTACCAACACCAGTAGGTCCAGCAAAAATAAACGAGCCAGCAGGACGTTTTGGATCCTTCAAGCCCACTCGAGCACGACGAATCGAGCGAGAAAGCGCACAAACAGCCTCATCTTGACCAATAATGCGCTTATGAAGTTCTGCTTCCATGCCAAGCAGCTTTTTAGACTCTGCTTGCGTGAGCTTAACAACAGGAATACCAGTTGTATTAGAAACAACAGATGCAATCACATCTTCGTCTACAACCATATTCACATTGGATTCGCCTTCGCGCCAAGCTTGCTCTTTAGTCTTACGATCTTCTTCAAGCTTCTCTTGCTCATCTCGCAAGTCGGCAGCTTTTTCAAAATCTTGATTCTTAATAGCTTCGTCTTTTTTATCGGAAAGCTTAGAAATCTTAGAATCAAGTTCTTTAAGCTCTGAAGGCTCTGTTAAACGCTTAATTCGCAATCGAGCACCAGCTTCGTCAATCAAGTCAATTGCCTTATCTGGCAAATTGCGATCTTGAATGTATCGAGCAGACATTTCGGCTGCAGATTGCAAAGCACCATCCGTAATAGTTACATGATGATGATTCTCGTAGCGAGCACGCAAGCCCTTTAGAATTTCGATTGTTTCTGCAATAGAAGGCTCTTGAACCTGAATAGGCTGGAATCTGCGTTCCAAAGCCGCATCCTTTTCAATATACTTTCTATACTCATCTGTAGTTGTAGCACCAATCGTTTGCATCTCGCCGCGCGCAAGCATAGGCTTAAGCATATCGGAAGCACCCAAAGCACCGTCAGCAGCGCCAGCGCCAACAATAGTGTGAATCTCGTCAATAAACAGAACAATATCTCCGCGAGTCTTAATCTCTTTAAGCACCTTCTTTAAGCGCTCTTCAAAATCGCCGCGGTAACGAGAGCCTGCAACCATTGAGCCAAGATCGAGGGAATAAACTTGCTTACCCTTTAACGTTTCTGGAACGTCTCCAGCAACAATCTTTTGCGCAAGACCTTCTACAACAGCTGTTTTACCAACGCCTGGCTCACCAATAAGAACAGGATTATTCTTTGTTCTTCTAGAAAGCACAACCATAACGCGCTCGATTTCTTTAGAGCGTCCAATAACAGGGTCAAGCTTGCCTTGTTGAGCTTCGTTAGTAAGATTTCTTCCAAACTGATCTAAAAGAGCAGAACCAGACTGATTACGTTTATCTTGAACTCCCCCAGCATTTGCAAGTTCTGCACCTTGACCGTCTGCTGGAATGCCAGAATTGCCACGAATCAAATCCATTGCCGTGCTACGAAGATCGCCTAAATCAACCTCCATTTTAATAAGCACTTGCGTTCCAACGCCTTCGCCTTCTCTAATAAGGCCTAAAAGAATATGCTCAGTACCAATATAACTATGACCAAGTTGCAAAGCTTCACGCAAACTAAGCTCAAGCACTTGCTTAGCATGCGGAGTAAAAGGTATGTGGCCATTAGGCGAAACAGTACCCGTTCCAATCATCTCTTTTACTTGTTTGCGAGTACCGTCTAAATCTACGCCTTTTGCACTCAAAGCTTTTGCTGCTATTCCTTCACCTTCTCTAATAAGGCCTAAAAGAATATGCTCAGTACCAATGTAGTTATGCTGAAGAGCGCGCGCTTCTTCTTGCGCTAGCACAATAACACGCCGAGCGCGGTCAGTGAACCGTTCAAACATAATTGCCTTCCGTTTTTATCCTTGTTCCATGGTAACGAGTTGCCATGACTCTAGAGCAATGCCTATATAGAATCCGTGAGACTAATCATTTGAGCGCGGATTATTATTTGAGTCAAGATTATCTTCAAATTCTGTACTATCTACGATTTGCGCACTGATTTTGGATTCTTCACTATCTTCATATTGCAAACCACTATTATTGTTTGCAATATCTTCATCTTCATTGTGCAAACCATCGTCATCATGCTCTTTACTATCTTGATTATTTTCATCCAAAACGCGCTTACGCCTTGACTCGCGATTTTCTTTGCTATCTTCAATCGCTTCTTCTATAAGCTCAACATCTGCACGTTCTTCTCTAGGTGTTTGAGGAACAATCTCAATGTGATAATCGTCATAAGCAGGCTCTGATTGAACCCAAAGCTGCGATGGCTCAGGAGGCGCTATTTCGGAATGTTCTCCGCATCCATGATCAAGCGCAACTACTCGCCCATCGTCTGGGCTCCACATATTTGCGCAAACTCCAAACATGTTTCCAAGACTTCCCGCAAGAGGAATCATAAATCCACATGACGAGCAAGCTTTTCCATCTGCAATCTTAGTAGAAAGTGACTTTGGCCCATGTTGACCCGCATACCATCTTTTTGCAGTTTGAGCTATAGCCTGAGCAGTCATAACTCTTTTTCGAGTTAAGCGGAAAGTTTCAACAGCATCTTCAAAATCTTCTTTTGACTCTCCATTTTCAAGATTCTCATCATCTTCTGCACTTGCGTTATCTGTATTATATGCGCTTTTGCTATCCGAACTATCTGAACTATCCGCGATATTTTCGCTATTCTCGCTATCTGCGTCGTTATTACTGTTTTCACTATCTTTAGCGCATTGCGAACCGTCTTCAGATGCATCATTTTCTTGAATACCATCAAGCTTAACTCCATCTTCAAGCCTGGAGTCATCTTCTGCAGTGCCTATTGAATCCGTAACCGAAAGATCCGTAGGCCTAAGTCTATCTTTCCAAGGAACCCAAGGAGGAGGAAGTAATGAATCTTCAGTTGGAGCAAGACTAGATTCATTAACAGTCCAACGACCAGCATCTTCATCATGATACAGAGTTACAGACCATTGCCAGCCTTCATAGCCAAGCATAGTGCAAGCAAAACGGAAATCAGTAACATTGCTACCAAGATCCATTTTGCCTACAAAATCGCCTACAGCGTTTTTGCGCTCCGAAGTTTCCACAGCAACTTCATAAGCAAGCTCCTGCGGATTTATTACTTCATCTTCCATAAAAAATCCTGTTAACTATTAATCTTGTACGTCAAAATTATCTGCTACAGCACGCAACAAGTGCGCGAGCTTTTTAGATTCTGCATTAGATGGATAATGGCGTCTACGCAAGCCGTTGCCAGCAGAGTCTAAAAGCTTAATAAGGTCTTCTACGATTGCAGCCATATCTTCTGCTTTTGGCCTTGTAGCCTTTACAAGCGAAGGAGCAGAAGCTACGAGTGTAAGTCCCATTGCTTGCGGGCCTTTGCGTCCTTCTACAACAGAAAATTCCACACGCGTACCTTTACGCAATTCTCTTATTGACGATGGCAATGCAGAAGAAGGCAAAAATACATCTTTACCGTCTTCATCCACTATAAAGCCATATCCCTTTTGGGAATCATACCAACGAACGCGCCCGTTGGGCATAACACACCTCACTCAAATTCACTAAACTTTATGCGAATCATCAATTCTACTACATCCACATAACTCTACAGATTCACACTTTTCTAATTGTAGCGCATGAATCTAGAACAACCTAAATAATCTAAATAACCTACAGTCTAACAGTCTAAACAGTATTGTTATTTTCAACACCACTAATAGAGTCACTTGTAAGCATTTTATTTGATTTATCTACATTATTTTCTTTGTTTGCGCTATCGCTACTATCACTACTATCGCTACTATCGTCAATAATAACATTTGGCAATACAACTGTAAGAGTTAAACCGTGAGGCTTAGAATCCAAAGATTCATCTCCATTCAATGTTATATCTGCAGAAATATCTGTAGCAAAATTATCTTCACTAGTTCTATACGCACAAGACGTTGTTGCGCAAATCAAACCGCGATGAGCTTTAACAACAGATTGCGCAATAGACATGCCTAAGCCCGTACCGCCCTTTTCCCTGGCTCTAGAAGGATCAGCAATATAGAAACGCTCAAAAATATGAGGCAACGATTCTTCTGGAACTCCAGGACCGTGATCAACAACCCTTATAACAACGTAAGAGCTGCCAGCACCTGTTGATTGGCTAACTTCTGCAGCCTCCAAAAAATCCTTAAGAGACTTAGAAACAGAGCTCATTTTTTGCAAAGCTTCTGGAGTAATCGAAGCTTTAAAAATTCCCATTCCGATTTCTACAGGAGAATCACTTGGAGTATAACGATGAATGTTGCCAACAATATTAGTAAGAACTTGACGCAACCTTGCCCCATCGCCCTTTATAGTAACGTTAGGAAGCGAGCCTGGAGTAAAAATAAACTTTCTATCAAGATTGCAATTTGTAGGTTTAGAGCAATCCATTAACTTTAAGTCGTCTGCTAAATACAATGTTCCTTGCTGAACAACTCTAACTTGATCAAGCGCGCGCAAGTCATTAGCAGCATCCTTAAGAATAGGAGTTACGTTAACAGTTTGAGAAACATTTATTCCTCGCCCTTCGTCAAATCGCGCTAACGAAAGCAAATCTTCAACAAGCTCTGTCATTCTTTCGCTAGAAGCCTTAATGTGAGCAATGGAATCATCTGCCTTATCTTGCTGACCAGCAACACCTCTCCACATGTAATACAATTCTGCATAACCGTGAATCGCAGCTAAAGGCGTTCTAAGCTCGTGACTTGCGTCAGAAACAAAACGTTTCATTTTTTCTGTCATTGCTTCTTGATCGTTAAAGCCTTGCTCAATTCTAGAAAGCATTGAATTTAAGCTTGCTGCCAAAGACCCAACTTCCGTGTTTTCTGGAGCAGAAGGAACTCGTCTGCTTAAATCTCCAGAAGCAATTTTAGAAGCTGTTTTTTCTATTCTTTTTAGCGGAACAAGAGTTGATTGAATAATCAAAGCAGACAAAACTGCACCAAGCAAAATAACAGTTATACTAACCATTAAACAATAGCGCGTAAGAGTGTTTAGAGTATCCATTTGATCGCTTAGAGAAAGCGCTATATAGACGTAACCCCTAACGTGCATTTCGGAGCTGTAGCCGCTGCGATTACCCCATGTAAGAACTAACACGCGCCACGGCGACTGAGCAACCTTTGCAGTTGCTTCATCAACGCTTTTAAGGTCGCCATGAACAACAGCAGGAGATGTAAACGGCTTTCTTTTTATAACAACGCTGTTAATTTCGCCATCTTCTGGCAGCGTTGGCATAGAAACAACGTCTCCTTTAAGCGGAGGAACCAAAGGCGTTGTAATAATTTTGTTATTAGTATCTCGAATTTGCAAGAAGTAATCGTTTGGACCTACAGTTGGCTCTTTTGAATCCTTTTTTCTAAGCAAATCAATATTGTCGTAAATAAGCTGAGCCTGATCTGCTAACTGAGCATCGGTTTTATCTAGCAAATAGCTTCCAACTAGCTGCCTAATCGACAAAGATATGCAAAATGCTGCAATAGTTAAAACTACAAGAGTACATGCTACTAATCGAGTACTCAACGGTATTGCATCTAGATGTTTACGTATCCATTTTGATGCTTTATGCTTTTTATTAGGATTATTGTTTTTGCTTTTATAATCCGCATTTGCATTAGCGACTTCGGGATTATAAATAGCGACTTCCGCAGACTTGCCACTATTCATAATCAGGCTTGACCTGCCTTTGGTACGCGAATCATGTAACCAATTCCGCGCTTAGTTTCAATAAGTGGAACGACTTTCTCTATAGAGCCGTCGTCATGCTTAATCTCAATACCGTCGATTTTCTTTCTAAGATAAGAAATATATGATTCAACGATTGCTGCGTCTCCACCCCAATCGTATTGCCAAACGTGATTAAGAATCTGGCTTTTAGACAACACTCTGCCTTCGTTATCCATTAAGTAATGCAAAAGCTTGTATTCCGTAGGACTTAGCTCTATTGGAACTCCAGCTCTAGAAACATCGTGCGAGTCCTCATTAATCTCTAAATCTGCAACGCGCACAACAGGGGTGTCTTCTTCTGGCTCTTGAGTTCTGCGCAAAATCGCTCGTATTCTAGCAACTACTTCTTCTAGGCTAAAAGGCTTTGTAACGTAGTCGTCTCCGCCAACTGTTAAGCCCATAATCTTATCTTGAGTATCATCTCTAGCTGTGAGAAACAGAACTGGCACTACTACACCATTTTGGCGGATTCGCCTTGTAACGGTAAAACCGTCTATATCTGGCAACATAACGTCCATAACAATAAGATCTGGATGAACGCGCTCTATAACCTCGATTGCTTCCGATCCCGAAGCAGCGGTTTCTACGTCAAATCCAGCAAAATGCAACGATGCAACCAAAAGTTCACGAATTGAAGGTTCATCATCGACCACAACAATAGATGCTTCTACATTCTTACCCATACTGTTTAGCATCACTTATAAAGCTGAATGTTTCCTGAGTGTTTCCTGGAAAAAATAATTTTATTTATTAGATGCGTGCCTACGCTTAGCTTTTCTAAAGCCCAGTTTAACTTGCTTTAGCACATAATTTCTTCTATAAAGCACAATCGCAACAATTACAAACAATGCAGCAATCACAACAATCATAACAATAGTTGCAATAATACTTGTTGAAGGCGTAACCGATGTCTTTTTAGCTCTAGAAATCTGCTTCATAAGCAAAATCGCAGACTTAGCCCAGTCAGCACCCTGCTCGTTAACTAATGGCCTATAGGCTGCATCCGACAATAAGTCAACTGTTGTTTTTCTTTTAAGCCATTCGTCAGAATTAGGGGAAACTGCAACAACAAGCTTTCCATCATGAGTAGCAACTGCTAGAAGAACTGTGTTTGCAGGTGGATTCGTGCTTGTTAATAAATCGCTAGCCCACTTTGATGGGTCTTTACTACCACTAAAATTCGCTAAATAAAGAAGACGTACAGACACTCCAGTTTGCTTTTTTGTGCTAGCAATCATATCGGAAACTTTTGCAACGGAATCCCCTAGAAGATTTTCCGTATCTGTGATTGAATCAGTAGCAACAATGCCATAATTATTAGAACTTTTATTTGCTAAATCACCATTTTTTGATTCATCTTCAGCAAAAGCAGTGCTTGAAAATAGAACAATTTGGCTCAAAAACGCAAGCATTATAAGTGTGCATAAGCCTTTAACCACATTAGTAAAAAAATCTTTGTCATAATCGCTTAATGGCATATATTCATAATACCGTGTTTTTAGATTACAAGAAACAAGAGCAAAATTAAGTTTTAGACGCATCATTCTGTACAAGCACATTCTATACAAGCATTAGAGAACACGGAAATAAAAAAAAACATAGAAAAACACATACATTTACAAACATTAAGGAGTAAAAATGGCACAATTTAGAGTAGACTCAGAGCAAATTCAGCAATCTGCTGCAGCAGTCGGATCTTCGATTAATGCGATTAGAGACGCAACAAATGGAATGTACGCAAATCTACAGCAATTACAAAGCGTGTGGACTGGCCCTGCTGCAACTCAGTTTGCAGCAACCGCTGGGCAATGGCGTGCAGCACACCAACAAATGGAGCAATCTCTAGAGGCAATTCAATTAGCAATGCAAAATGTTTCTAACATTTACATGGATACAGAAACACAAGCAACTTCCTTGTTTGCAATGAACTAAACAAAAGTCACAAAAACAAATTACAAAAACAAATTACAAAAACATGAGCGGCAAAGCCAAAACTTTACCGCTCATGCTTAATAACTAAACAGACTCAATCAAAGAGTTAACTTAATTTAATTTAGTAGCCCATTTCTGCGCCGCCAGCTGGAGCTGCAGCTGGCTTTTCTGGCTTGTTAGCAACAACAGCTTCGGTTGTTAAGAACAAACCAGCAATAGAAGCAGCATTCTGTAGAGCAGAACGAGTTACCTTAACTGGGTCGGTAACGCCAGCAGCCATCAAATCTTCGTAAGCGTTGGTTGCAGCATTAAAGCCTTGGCCTTCTGGAAGTTCGCGAACCTTGTTAAGAACAACGTCTCCAGAAACACCGCTATTTTGAGCAATCTGCTTGATTGGAGCTTCTACAGCGCGGAACACGATTGCAGCGCCCGTAGCTTCTTCGCCTTTAAGATTTGCGATTTCTTGAGACTTCTCAACCTTTGCAGCAGCTTGAACAAGAGCAACGCCACCACCTGGGAGCAAGCCCTCTTCAATTGCAGCCTTAGCATTACGCACTGCGTCTTCAATGCGATGCTTGCGCTCCTTGGCTTCTACTTCTGTAGCAGCACCAACCTTAATAACAGCAACGCCGCCAGCAAGCTTTGCAAGACGCTCCTGAAGCTTTTCGCGATCGTAATCGGAATCAGTGTTCTCAATCTCTGCGCGAATTTGAGCAACACGAGCCTCAACGTCTTCCTTAGAACCAGCACCAGAAACGATAGTTGTTTCATCCTTAGAAACAATCACCTTAGATGCGTGACCAAACACAGATGCATCGATAGAATCAAGCTTTAAGCCAAGATCATCAGAAACAACTTGAGCACCAGTCAAAATTGCCATATCTTGAAGCATTGCCTTACGACGATCACCAAAGCCTGGAGCCTTAACAGCTACAGTGTTGAAAGTGCCACGAATCTTGTTAAGAACAAGAGTTGGCAAAGCTTCGCCATCAACGTCTTCTGCAATAATAAGCAATGGCTTACCAGACTTCATAACAAGTTCTGCAACATGAACAATGTCTTGCTGGCTAGAAACCTTGCCAGAAGTGAGCAAGATGTATGGGTCTTCCAAAACAGCAGTCTGATCTTCTGCGTTAGTTACAAAGTAAGGAGAAATGTAACCCTTATCGAAGCGCATACCTTCTGTAAAGTCCAAATCAAGACCAAACTTGTTGTTGTCTTCAACAGTAACAACGCCATCTTGGCCAACCTTATCTAGAGCCTCAGCAATCTTTTCGCCAACTTCTGGGTCGGCAGCAGAAATCGTAGCAGTAGCGGCGATTTGATCCTTCGTTTCAACGTCTTTAGCAGATGCGAGCAATTCCTTAACAATTGCTTCGGAAGCTTTTTCAATGCCGCGGCGAAGAGCAATTGGATTGCTTCCTGCAACAACATTCTTTAAGCCTTCGTGCACCAAAGACTGAGCCAAAACGGTAGCGGTTGTAGTGCCGTCGCCTGCAACGTCATCAGTCTTCTTAGCAACTTCCTTAACTAACTCAGCACCAATGCGCTCGTATGGATCTTCAAGATCAATCTCTTTAGCGATTGAAACGCCATCATTGGTGATTGTTGGAGCGCCGTAAGACTTATCTAGAACTACGTTACGACCCTTTGGTCCAAGAGTGACCTTTACTGTATTTGCAAGCTTATCAAGACCAGCAAGCATACCCTGGCGGGCATCCTCTTCATAGGCAATAATCTTTGCCATTATTCCTCCACATAACTTAACTATGGAACACTCACTCATGCTTCTTTTAGCTAATCAACCGTCAGCTGTTGACTAAACCGTTAAACTGAGTGCTAAATGAAGATTAGCACTCTACGTGCCCGAGTGCCAACTATAATCAAAAATCTATAGAAAAAATCTATAGTCTAAAATCAAAAATAGCCAAGTAAAAAGCCATTTATTGTGACTTTCTACTTAGCTACTTAAGCAATTATTTATTAGTTAAAATTATTACGAAATAAGAAAATCGTAATTCTACTTGCACAAAACAACAACAATAGTAGTTGCTATTTTATTTGCAGGCTCAACATTGCTAATTCCAAGCGTCTTAGCAATATCTTCAGCAGCAGATCGATTCTCGTCTCCCTTATACCAAACAACAGAATCAGCAGGAACATTTCCAGAAGGATTTGCAGCTTCTACACTTGAATAGCCTGCTTGCTTAAGCTTTGCTGCTTCTTGAGCCGCATGACCCTGAATCTTTGTTGCGTTAACAACTCTTACTGGAACAGTCTTGTTAATAGGTTGTTCAGAAGCTTTTGAGTCGCTTGCATTATTGTCTTTAGAATCCTTAGAGCTATTATCATTTTTATCTGTTTTATTTGACTTATCTTCTTTTACTGGATCTCTATCTTCGTCTGAATCGTCATCAGCATCATCCGACTTGCTCTTGCGCTCATCAATCTTACCGCTCTTAGTGTTAGAAGACTTAGCAGTTGTTGACTGATTTGCACTCCAAGGCAAACGAATATTGTTGATTTCTCCAGACATAATAGCCCACGCAAAAACGCCTAAAATAACAGCCATAGCTATGACTACTACATACGGGAGCAATACAGCATACCAAGCGCGATTTCCGCGATGAACACCAACAGGACCTTCTGGTGGATTATCAAAAGCATCTGGCGTAAACGACACGTTCTGCTTATGCGCCATAATTGCATCCCTTCTAAAACTATCTAAACAATATGAATCCATATTAGCGAATGGCGCGCACAAAGCGTAAAATTTTTGTTTACGCTAATATCTGTTTTAGCATTTGCAACACTTGTTTGCACACTTGTTTTATAAGCCTTGTTTTAGAGTTGATAAACATGAATATTAAGCAGCGAAAATCTTTGCACGAGCTAATAGATCCAGATTGGGCAAATGCTCTTGAGCCAGTTGAGCCGCAAATCCACAAAATGGGAGACTTCTTGCGCGAAGAAATGGCGTGCGGAAGGCGATTTTTGCCAGAAAGTCATAATATTCTTAGAGCTTTTACAATCCCCTTTAATCAAATAAAAGTTCTTATTGTTGGCCAAGACCCATACCCTACTCCAGGTCACCCTGTTGGTCTTAGTTTTTGTGTAGATGCTCGTGTTAAACCGTTGCCTAAAAGTCTGACTAATATTTACAAAGAATTAGTTAGCGACTTAAACGTTCCAATGCCTAAAAATGGCGATTTAACACCTTGGACTAAGCAAGGCGTAATGCTTTTGAACAGATGCCTTAGCGTAGAAGCTGGAAAAGCTAATAGTCATCAAGGAAAAGGCTGGGAACAAATCACAGATGCAGCAATAACAGCATTAAATAATCGTAAAGATGCTAATGGCAAACCACTTCCACTTGTGGCCATTCTTTGGGGCAGAAACGCTCAAAGCCTAGCACCACTTCTTACAAATGCAATAATTATTCAATCCCCTCATCCAAGCCCACTTTCTGCGTCAAGAGGATTTTTTGGGTCAAAGCCATTTTCTAGAGCAAATCAAGCATTAATATCTCTAGGCACAACACCAATTGACTGGAGTTTATAGAAAAAACAAGTAAAGACTTGCAAAAAATAGAAACTAAAAGAATCTAAGGTAGCGCATATCGGTTAAAATAAAACGCATGGCATTATTCCCTCCACAACCAAATAGTCAAAATAATAGCGCGAATACTGGTGTTTTCACTCTTCCACCTCAACCTCGCACGCCCGTTTCCAATGGCGTTGCTTCTAGCACAATAGACGAAGTAAATCAGCCAATATCTGTAGGCGTGTCTAACGAAAGCATTAAAAAAGCACAGCAAATAGCTGCCATTCTTCGCTCCAGATTCACGCAAACGCTTGTAGGACAAGATTCACTTAGAGAATCACTTATTTTGACGCTTATTGCTGGGGGCCACATTCTTATTGAATCAGTTCCAGGACTTGCAAAAACAACTGCTGCGCAGACTCTTGCAACAGCTATGTCTGGAAGTTTTAAGCGAATTCAATGCACTCCTGATTTAATGCCAGCAGACTTAGTTGGAACACAAGTTTTTGACTTTGCTTCTCAAAGATTTACAACACAAATCGGCCCTATTCACGCAAACGTGATTCTTCTAGACGAAATCAATCGTTCTAACGCAAAAACACAATCCGCTATGCTAGAAGCAATGGCCGAAGGCGCAACAACAATCGGCGGAGAACGCATTAATCTACCTCAACCTTTTATGGTTATTGCTACGCAAAATCCTATTGAAGAAGAAGGCACTTTTAATCTTCCAGAAGCTCAAATGGATCGTTTTATGCTTAAGGCAGTTATGACTTATCCTTCACCTAGCGAAGAAGTAAGCATGTTGGAGCTTCTAACAAACAGAGGAAGCGACGTTTTTAATCCTCAAACGCTTAATAGTCAAAAAATAAGTTTGCAAGACGTTACTTTTTTGCGCGCAGCTGCTAAGCGAGTGCATGTTTCGGAAGCTGTTATGAAGTATGCTGTAGATATTGTTGCAACTTCTAGAGGCCAAGGAAGTAATCCTCTTAAAACTATTTCTTCGCTAGTTAGAATGGGAGCAAGCCCTAGAGCTTCTATTGCTTTGATTCGCATTGGTCAAGCTCAAGCTTTGCTTTCTGGAAGAGATTACGTTATTCCAGAAGATGTTAAAAAGTTTGCTCACGAAGTTCTTAGACACAGAATTCTTTTGACTTTTGAAGCTTTAGCGGATTCGATTACTAGCGATCAAGTTATTGATGCAATAGTGAAGACGGTTCCTGCACCATGATTTTTGCAAAACTGCTTAACGCTTATTCTCATCCAACTTTTTCTACTAATAATGCTAAAAGAAGTTTGCTATGCTCCGATTCGTCTAAAAAAATTAGAAGAAAAATCGAAGTATTAGACAATCGCCTAAATTTGCCACTTGCAAAAAAATCTTTAAGCATTTTCGAAGGAGAACATCCTTCTAGTCAAAAATTTGGCAATGGCGACTTAGTAGACGTTCACGCGTGGCAGCCTGGAGACGAAGCCAGAATGATTAATTGGAAAGCCAGCGCAAGAGTTGGCGAGCCGATGGTTTCTTCCAGGCAGCGCGAATCTTCTTCTAAAACTTGGATTCTTGTGGATTCTAGCGTAAATATGAATGCTTCTTGCGCATCTAAAAGCAATGAGCACTTGTATGAGATTGCTTCTAACACAGCATGCTTTTTTGCGTCTTTAAGCTTAAAACGCAACGATTCGCTTGATTGCGCTTTATTTGATGGAGATAATATTTTAAGAATCCCATCTTGCAGGAATCTTCCTGATTTTGAACGTAGCTTAGATATTTCACTATGCAACGCACGCAAAAAGACTAGAAACACAAATGCAATTATTGATTTTGCTAATTCGATTACACAAAAACATAGTTTGATCGTAATAATTACGGACGAATACGCTATTTTGCAAAAACATTTTAACGATTTGCAAAAAATCGCAAGTTTACATTCTTTAATAGTTGTAACAATAAATCCTGTAAACCCATTTAGCGCGTCTAAAAATATTCCAATAGTTGATGGAACAACTATGCGCAAAATACCAGCGTTTTTAATAGATGATTCATGCGCTAAAGAGGTAAAAGCACATAGAGCATTTGTAAACAACGCTTTGCATGATTGCTTAAACACTTATAAGGCTTGCCTTATACGAGGATCTTCCAGCAGCCAAATATTCCATTCTTTAGCTAAATTTATTTGCAACGCAACTTTGCAAAATAGCGTTTTTAATGTTAAGAAGAATCAAGATTTACTCTTAGAGTAGTTTGGGTTGGTGTAATCAGTGAGTATTCTTAATGTTCAAAAGGTTCTAAACGACGAAACAATGCTACTTGCTTTTATTGGCTTAAGCATAATAGTGGCACTTTTAGCAAGCGCAACGCTCTACTTTGCTATATGCAAAATCAATCCTAAAGTTAATACTAAAAAAGATATAAAGAATGCTGCGCATACTCTAAATGCAAATAAGCAAGAATGGCGTAAAAAAATCGAGCAAGTTGTTAGCGACTATAATCAAAAAAAGATTAAAAAAGATCAAGCTTTTGCAAAATTAGCTCAAATTGCAAGACAATATGTTTCGATAATCAGTGGCGAAAACATTAAATCACACACTCTTTCAGACATAAGTTCGCTTAGAAACTCTTGGAAGAACACGCATGGAGCAGACTTATTGCGCCAAACTATTGCAGCACTATACCCTACTGAATTTGCAGATGCTAAGTATAATAATCAAGCTAAAAATACGGATGTTGATCAAGGCGCAAGGTGGGTTCTTGTTCTTCTTGAAAGTTGGAAAACAAAGGAAAACAAGCCAAAGGAGAATAAAAGATGACATTCTCCACTTTAAGCACATGCACTTTTGCAATACATAATTTTGCAATGCATAATTTGGCAATACCTAATTTAGAAATGAGCAAAATATTTGCTTCAACACTATTTTCAATGCGATTAAAATGGCCGCTAATCTTTGTTTTTGGCGTTTTAATAAGCGTAATTGTTGCAATATTAGCGTTTGCAATAAGTGAGATTAAAAAACGTAATTCTAAAAACTACAAAATTAAATCTTCCAAAATATTAGAAACAAGCTTTTTAACGTCTTTTTCTTTAGACGAAGACCTTAAAGGAAGCATATGCTCAAGAAGATGGCGATTATGGAATATTTTGCGAAGAACATGCGCCTTAATGCTTTCTCTTGCTATTCTATTCACGCTAATTCTTAGTGCAAGGCCTTCTAGAGTTTTAGACGCAAACGAGCAATCGAGTTCTAGAGATATTGTGCTTTGCTTAGACGTTTCTGGATCCACTCTTCCCTACGATTTAGAAGTTATTAACGCTTACTTAAAATTTGTTGAGCATTTTCAAGGCGAGCGCATTGGCTTGAGTATTTTTAACTCAACGTCTAGAACTGTTTTTCCACTAACAGACGATTATTCGCTTGTTAAAAAGCAATTGCAATACGCTTCTAAACTCTTGGATGGAGTTCAAACGCAAGACAAAATCGACAATATGCAACAAAAGCAATATCAGCAAATTTCTACATGGCTTGATGGAACTCAAAATCGAAAAGAAGCAACATCTTTAATCGGAGATGGTCTTGTTAGTTGTGCTGCAATGATTCCAGGAGTTGTGTACGGCTCTTCTAACAATTCTAAAAAGCCTCATAATCGCCTTAATCGCAGTGCTTCTATTGTCTTAGCAACAGACAATGTTGTTTCCGGAAAGCCGTCTTATTCACTTAAAGCAGCCTTGGACTTAACAAAACAAGCAAATATTCAAGTTGACGGATTGTATTCTGGGTCTGCTCAAACCGAAAACGAGACAACCACTAGGCAAATGCGTGATCTAATTACTCAAAACGGAGGCATTTTCTTAACGCAACATAACGCTGATTCTGTAATGGCTTTGGTTCGTAAAATCGAGCAGCAACATACGAGTATTCCAAATGATTCATCTCAATCAGCTTTAAGCGATGACCCTAGTATTGCAACAATTTTAGCGGTTATTTTTGTGTCTCTTTGGCTTATTTTTGCAAGAAGGATAAAACGATGAGAATATATTTTAGTTGGATTTCGTTAATCTTAATTGCAATTCTTGCCGTTTTAGCACTATTTGAGATTTTCCCACTAAAACGCAACTCTTATAACACAGATGAAACTGTTTATATGCGTATTCGCAGAGTTTTAATATGCGTTTTGCTTGCGATTTGCGCATTATGCCCATGCATTATGAAAAGCACTTTTCAACGCTCTCTTAACGCTACAAACGTAATATTTGTTTTAGACGTTACTGGCTCTATGAACGTTAATGATTCTAAAGACTTAAATAACAATCGCACTACTAGGTTTAACAGTGCAAAACAAATAATAAAGCAAGTGACGAATAATTACGCAAATGCAAGCTTTAGCGCAATAAGATTTGGAGCGTCTTCTAGTGTTGACGTTCCACTAACTCCAGACGCAAATGCCATTGAAAATTGGGTTAACACCATTAACACAGAGCCTGTTGGAGTTTCAAACGGAACGAGCTTAGACGCGCCTTTAGATAAGACTCTTCTTGCCGCTCAAGCAATTCACAACGCTCATCCGCAAGATGTTACTGTTTTGTACTTGATTAGCGATGGCGAAGAAACTACTAGCAGAAAGCGCAGAACATTCTCATCTTTGCGCGGCTACATAAATCATGCTTACGTAATTGGTGTTGGCTCTAAAAATGGAGGAAAAATACCAAATAAAAGCACTAAGTTAGATAATTTAGACGATATTAACGTAACTGATTCTTCTATAAAACAGTCTGAAAAATGGGTTATTGACCCTTCTACAAAAAAGCCTGGAATTTCTAAAATGGATTCAAAAAATCTTAAGAATATTGCAGACGAGCTTAGTGGAAAATATATTGATTCCAGTAAAGATCATTCTATTGGCGTAGAAGCAAAGCAGATTCTTTCTAAACAATGGAGACAAAACAACACTGTTAAGCCAAGACTTAGGCCAGAGCCAATCGTTTGGCCGTTTGCTATTCTTGCAAGTGTATTAATTCTTTGGGAATTGGCATGCTGGATTACAAAGTCGAGGAAGCTTATATGATTAGCAAAATCACACCTAAGTCATTCCTAAGATTTTCTATTATTGCAATATCTTCTATTGTTATATTTTTATGCATGGTTTCAATCTATTTAATTGCAACTAATCTTAAAGCAGAATCAACGTATAACGCTGCTACAAAAAGTCTTATAAACAACATAAATGCATCGAAAAAAGTTGATGCAGATAAAGAAACGTTGGTTGTGTCTCAAAAACAGGTTGATGACCAATTTAACGAAGCAAAATCGCCTTACACGATTTTAATGCCGCACTTATTAAAAAGCATTAATCATAACGCAATAATATCTAAAGAGCTTACTAAAAGCTTGCAAAAGCAACTTAACCAAGATAAAAAAGATACGGATTCTAATGCGCAAACAAGCCAAAATAATCGCAAAAATATGACTAATAAAGCACAAGAAAAATCCAACAAATCCAGCTTAAGCGATTCGCAAAAAAGTAAAATTCAAGACTTGCTAAAGCAAAATAATCAAAGCGATTCTAGCCAAAATTCGCAAAATCAATCAAATCAAAATAGCGATGATTCCACTAAAGACGAATCAAACAAGAATGAAAAAACTAAGTCCTCTAAAAAAGAAGACTCAAGCAATAAGCCTTGGTAGGTCGCGCTAAAATTTGCGATAAAATTCGTTAAAAAAAAAAACGACTTAAAACGCAAAAACCTTATATTTCAAGGCTTATAGCCTTTAACCACATTGCAAGAATTTTCGTGACTATTTAAAAAACATTGTGTGTAATGTTTGTATGCACATATTTAACGACTACCAGTGGCTGTTAGAAAGAACAGAACAATGCTCTAACAGCGTGCTTAGCGAAGCACACTCAAACACGCTTAAAGACTGGCACGGAATAGCCGCAAACGCGTTTAACGAACAGATGGCTAAAACTGCTAGACAAGCATGCCAAATCAGCTGCGTTAACACTAGTTTTGTTGACGGTGATTTTATTAACGCTAATTCTACTTTTAGATCGATGCTAAACTTTGGGGGTAAATAATGCCTTGGAGAGTAAAATCCACAATAACTGGCGGAGAACCTCTTAGTGTTGATGATTCTAACGCATATAGAACAAAAGCTGCAAGACTTAGCGAACTATCAAACGATTTTCATTCGCTAAGTGCTTGTTGGATGCAAACTGCAATGCAAATCGAAAGCCAAAAAGCAGCTCTTGTACAAAACCAAAACAACTGTTTTAGCGAAAACATTAATCAACATGCTTTGCAAAACTTGCCTGATTCTAACGAATGCAGAATAAAGTCAAGTCAATGCGAATCAATGTCTAACAATCTTAGTGAATTGTCAACTCTAATAGTCAGAGCAAATAACTTATATTCTCAAGCAGAATACAGGAATAGAGAAACCTTAGATAACCTTGTGTCTATTGGAACTACAATCTTCCCTATTGCAGCAGTGCCATTCTTTGCAAGCGTAGGATTCAGCGCACTTTTAGACATGACTCAAAAAAGTGGTATGAAAAACTTTTCTAAATGGAGCCATGCAACAGCACCAATACAGCAAGGATTTATTAGAGGCCTTTCTAAACATTTTCTAATAAACCCCGTAACAGGAATCCCTATTCGTCTTTTTTCTAGCATTCAAGAAAAGAACGATATAAAACATTCAAAAGCGCCAGTTTCCACTTTTGCAAGCACATTAAGCATGTTTAGCTCAAAAATCAACGATGCAAACCAAGGAAACAATCTTAAAATAACAAAACTAGTTTTGCCTAAAAACGCACAATCTAAAATATTTCTCTATAAAGGAAACAATATTGGTCAAGCGATTGAAAATCTTAACAGCCTTTCTAGCGGAAATCTTTCGGTGCATCCTCCAAAAACAAATCCAGATGCTGCAACAATCGCAATTCAACGTTTTAGACAAAAAGACGGTAGCACGTCTTGGCTTGTTACAATACCTGGAACCGACGGTAAACCAAAGTCTCCTTTTGGATGGCCACAAAACGCAGAGGTTATGAGCAGTTCTAGAAGCGTAAGAATGAACGCAGACAGCACAAGAATGGTTGTAGAAGCTATGAAAAAGAGCGGAATTAAAGCGAACGACAATGTTGTTCTTGTTGGACATTCTCAAGGAGGAATAGTTGCTGCAGGAATTGCTAGCGACTATTCAAAACAATACAACATAAAACATGTTGTAACTGCTGGGTCTCCAATAGCAAACCACGCAATTCCAAGCAAAACTTGGGTTACGAGCATAGAAATGGAAGACGAGCTAGTTACAACACTAGACGGAGCAAGTAATCCGAGCAGGAATAATTGGGTTACGATTCACGCAATTGCAAGTAAAAGCGCTAATCGAATTAAAAGAAAAGAAGAAGATGAGGAAAATGTCTCTAAACAAAATCGTAATAAGATTGGCAACACAAATCGCAACACAAAAAATATTTTTGAAAAAGACGGAATATTAGTAAAAAATGTACCAGAAGAAGGAACACTCACACACGATTTGAACTATCATCAAGCAGCATATACAGACGCTCACCAACTTGCGTCTAAAGAAATTAGAACTCAAGAATCACATTTTAATAAGATATTAAGCGGAAAATTAGAAGAAACAACATTGTGGCAAGGTGTTATGCAACACTAATGCAAAGTAAAATAGCAACGCTCAAAACTTAGTAGTTTTTGCCATGCTGTAACCTTTAGAGTATGAAGCTTACTGATATTTGCCCTGCTATTGCTTTGACTCCTCTAGATGGAAGATACCACAACCAAACCGCAAGCCTTGTAGAATATTTAAGCGAACCAGCATTAAACCGCGAGCGCATGCGTGTAGAAGTTGAATGGATGATTCTTCTAGCAAACGGTTATAAGGGAAACGATTTTAAGACGATTGTAGATGGCGTAAAGCCTTTAACAGATGAGGAATGCGATTATTTGCGCGCAATCCCAGAAAACTTTGGAGAAGAAGGCATAAAACGCCATGCTGCTCACGAAGCTGTTACGCATCACGACGTTAAAGCTGTTGAATACTATATTGATGACGAGTTAGACAAAGCAGAGCAAGTATTAGGGCATAAAACCCAGCTTAGCAATCTTAAAACATTGGTTCATTTTGCTTGCACAAGCGAAGATATAAACAATCTTTCTATAGCTCGTTGCGTAAAAAACGCTGTTGAAAACGTGTATAGGCCAAATTTGCAAGCTATTGTTGATTACTTGACTCAAAAAGCGCAAGAGTATAGAGATATGCCAATGCTATCGCTCACTCACGGCCAGCCTGCAACTCCTACAACTTTAGGTAAAGAACTTGCTGTGTTTGTTTATAGGCTAAATCGCCAGATAAAACACCTTAACTGCCAAGAGTATCTTGGAAAGATAAATGGTGCTACTGGAACTTTTGGCGCTCATCTTGCTGCTTTCCCTAATGTTGATTGGCTTAACGTTTCTAAAGAATTTGTAGAAAACAGAATGGGTCTTTGCTTTAATCCTCTTACAACGCAAATCGAAAGCCACGATTGGCAAGCGGAACTTTATAGCACTGTAAGTCACATTAATCACATTCTTCACAATCTTGCTGTAGACGTGTGGATGTACATTTCTCGCGGCGTTTTTGTGCAAGTTCCTGTTAAAGGTGCTACTGGGTCTTCCACAATGCCTCACAAAGTGAACCCTATTCGATTTGAAAACGCGGAAGCAAATCTAGAGATTTCTTGCGCACTTTTCGACACTCTTTGTGCAACGCTTACCGAAAGCCGCTGGCAGCGCGATTTAACAGATTCCACTACTCAAAGAAACGTTGGCTCCGCATTTGGTTACGCTCTTCTTGCTTTGAACAATCTTCTTGGCGGCTTAAAGTCGATTCATCCAAACACGCAAATGATGAGCGAAGAGCTTAATAACAATTGGGAAGTTCTTGGAGAGCCAATCCAAACTGCTATGCGCGCTCAAGAAATTGCTTGCGTAGAAGGAATGGAAAAGCCGTATGAGCAAGTTAAAGAGCTTATGCGTGGTCATAGTATTTCTAGACAAGATGTTGAAGATTTTATATCTTCTAGAAACTTCGATGCTCAAACTGCAAATAGGCTAAAAAATCTTACTCCAGAATCTTATACTGGAATTGCATCACGTTTGGTGGATTTTATTCAATAACTATTTTGTTCAATAACTTATTAAACATTAATAACTATTAATAAATAAACGGTGTACTATGCAATCGCAAGTAAAAGATGATTTAGTTATTAACGACGTTGAGCCTAAGCTAGTTCGCAATTGGGCAGATTTAATCTACTCAATTGCATCTGCTGGCGTAGCTACAGCAGTAGTGCTATTTGCAACGTGTTTTTCGGGAACAACAGCAGGCGTAGAACACGACGCAAAAAATGCTGGAAAGATTATTGAGTGGATTGTAAAAGGACTTCCATCTTCTCTTTTTCAGCAAGCGCTTACAATCGCAATTGTTGCTGGCGTAATCGTATCAATGATCGATTCGAAAAAATGGATTAATACGGCAATATCAACAATAACTTTGCTTTTAACGTATCCGCTTGTATGGTATATTTCCTACATTCTTACAACGCTAAACAATCCTTCGATATTCGCATCGTTTAATTCGATTTCCAATAGTCATGGCGCAGAATTATTGCCAGACATGTACGCAGTTTTGGTTGCTTTTCTAACTGTTAGCGGTCCTAGAAGAGATAATAAAATCGTAAAACTCTCTTGGCAAGCGCTGCTAATTGCGTCTCCAATATTAATCGTAACTTCTTGGCATTCGCTAACAGGTGCATTAACATCTTGGTGCATTGGACGCTCTTTTGGAACACTAATTCGGTTTATTAAGGGAACGCAAAGCAAAGGAGCGTGGGGCAAAGATATTGTTGAAGCACTAGAAAACATTGGCATTACGCATCTTGTTCAGCTTAATAGAAGAACACTAACAACCGACCATAGTGGAGTTCTTAAGTCTAGTCTTGACGACGATTTGATTGAAAATTCAAGGCTATACGATGCGATTGATATTCACGGAACAAGATACGTTATATCTGTATTAGACAATCAAGTGCACTTGCCTGGGTATCTAAATCAGCTATGGCAATGGGTTAAGTTAATTGACATTCCAGTTAGACGAGACCGTTCTGCAAGACACTCAATACATCACCATCTTTCTATGTTACTTGCTCTTAGAAACTTGCATCTTGCAACAGCAAACGTGTATGGGGTAACAGACCTAGAAAAATCATCAATAATGGTATTTCATACTAGTAATGTTCTTGTTCCTTGCAATCTAAACACACTTACATCTAAAGACGCTCAAAGACTTATGCAATATCTTGATATTGCAAACTCTAGAGGCATTACACACAGAAGAATAGGACCCGAATCGCTTGCGCGACTAGAAGATGGAACTCCCCTAATTGCAGGTTGGCAAAATGGCGATGTTGCTAGTGATTCAACTAATATTGCTTTAGATAAAGTTCAACTTTTAACAATAATCGCATCTTGCATTGATGCAAAAACTGCTGTTGAATCAGCAATAAGCGTTTGGGGCACAAATAAGGTTGCGCAAATACTTCCATTTATTCAAAAAGCAGCTGTTCCAGCATCTGTAAGGTCACTTTCTTCTTGTAATAAAAAACTTTTTGAAGATCTTAAAAATGAGATTAGTAAAAAAGTTTGCGCGCTTAACAACGAAGAAGACTACGACACTGTACGCTTAGCACGTTTTAATATTCGATTCTTTGTTAGCTTAATCCTTATTATTGCTGCAATTTCGGCTATTGTTACTCAATGGCATCCGCAAGAATTTATTTTTGCGCTTAAAAAAGCAGATAGCGTGATGGTCTTTGCTTGCTTTGCATGCAGCATGCTTGCTTGGGTTGGGTCTTCTATTACGCTCGGATCTTTTATGGATGACTCAAAGCCAAATGCTGGTGTTTTATTTACATCGCAAGCAGCTTCTGGCTTTACTGCCGTGTCTATGCCAGCTGGAGTAGGTCCTGCGTTTGTAAACATGCAACTTATAAAGAAAAATGGTAGTTCAACATCTCAAGCAACAGCGATTACAAGCGCAGTATGGCTTTTGCAATCGCTAGTAACCGCTCTTGTTATATTTAGCGTTGGAATTTTTACTGGTAAAAACCTTCTTTCTGGAATGATTCCTACGCATATGCTTATTACCGTAATAGGAATTGTTACTATAATCCTATGCGCGTTTATGGCGATTACTCCTATTCGCAAATTTATACGCAAAAAATATCTTCCAATTCTTTCGGACTATGGCAAACAGATAAAAGAACTTGTAACTAAACCAAAACAGCTTTTTAACGGCACTTTGGGCGGTTTGATTCTTGTTTTTGCAACAGGACTAGGATATTGGGTTGCTCTTTTGGCATTTGGATACTACGCAAACCCTTGGGAAACAGTTCTTCTGTTCTTAGTGGCAAACACTGCTGGATCTGCTGTTCCAACGCCTGGCGGATTGGGAGCTGTTGAAGCATCTTTGACTTTTGCATTCACTTCAGTTGGCGTTCCTCCAACAATCGCATTATCTGCAACTCTTCTTTACCGCCTTATGTTCTATTGGTTACGAATACCAATAGGCGCTTTTGCAATGAAAAGTCTTAGCAATAAGGGATTAATTTAATAACAAATTAGCGTAAATTTAACGACAAAGGATGCTTGTATGGCATACAACAAGTCTGATCTCGTTTCGAAGATCGCTCAGAAGTCCAACCTTACCAAGGCACAGGCCGAGGCCGCTGTCAACGCATTCCAGGATGTGTTCGTTGAGGCTTTGCAGTCTGGCGAAGGATTGAAGCTCACTGGTCTGTTCTCTGCAGAGCGCGTAAAGCGTGCAGAGCGCACTGGCCGCAACCCACGTACTGGCGAAACCATTAAGATTCCTGCATCTTACGGTGTTAGAATCTCCGCTGGTTCTTTGCTTAAGAAGGCTGTTACTGAGTAAGTTGAACCTTTAAGCGTAGACTTACAAGAACGAGGAACATTCCCAAAGTTGGATTTGTTCCTCGTTCTTTTGTTTTATGCGCTGTGTTTTATGCGCTCTAACTCAGTGCTCTAGTTTCTCACTATTGCAATCTTTGCAAAGCCCAAACACTTCCAAAGTGTGGTCTATAACCGTGTATCCGTGAGATTCAGCAATCTTATGAATCCAACCTTCGTCATCTGGAGGCTCTATGTCTACAGTTTTGCCACACTTTTCGCACACAAGATGATGATGATGCGTGTTCTCGTCGCAAATCCTAAAAAGCTGCTGACCGTTAAAACGCACAGTATCAACATCTCCGCTTTGTGCAAGCGTATTAAGCTGGCGATAAACGGTGGCCAAACCAATGATTTCCCCATCTTCTACAAGCGCGCGATGCAAATTTTGAGCAGAAACAAAATTACGCGAAGCTCTTAAATGCTCAAGAACTGTTTCCTTTTGCTTAGTGTTTCTGCGTATTGGCTCACCAACCATTATTTAACCTTTCGCAACAAAAACTTTTAATCAAGCTCGTCATCCCAACAACCTGTAGAGTCTAACACATTGGCTTCCTCAACAGGATTATTGCAAAGAACAGTAATATGGCCCATTTTGCGATTCTTACGAACCTGTGCCTTGCCGTAGTCGTGAACATGCCATTCTGGATGCTCCGCAATAAGCGCGCGAGTAGGCGCAACATGCTGACCTAAAACATTAACCATAACAGCAGCAGAAAGCAGCTTAGGCTCTTTTAGTGGCCATCCAACAATACCGCGAACATGAGCTTCAAACTGATCCATATCGCAAGCTTCAATCGTATAATGCCCCGAATTATGCGGGCGTGGCGCAAGCTCATTTACTACTACGCGATTATCTTTAGTAATAAACAGCTCAATTCCAAGCGTTCCAGCAAGCTTAAAGCCTTGAGCCAATCTAAGCGCTAAGCTATGCGCAGCTTCTTGAACCTTAGCATCAACATTTGCTGGAGCCAAAGTCATGTGCAAAATGCTATTGTGATGCACGTTTTTTACAAGCGGATAAGTCACAAATTCGTTGCCGTTTCCCGAAACAAGAATTGATGCTTCAAAAGCAAAGTCAACAAAACCTTCGAGAATAGAAGGCGGCATCTCTTGGCCATTTTCTACGCGATTACGAACATTATTAACGTCTTCTTTAGTGCGCAAAACGTCTTGACCGTGGCCGTCGTAACCACCTCTGCGCGTTTTAAGAATTGCAGGCAGACCTATTTCTTCGATTGCTTTATCTAAATCGTCTAAATTGTTGACTTCACACCATTTAGCAGTTTCAATACCGTGATTGTTAATAAAGCTTTTCTCAAAAACACGGTCTTGCGTAACTCGCAATAAGTCGGTTCCTTGAGGAACTGCAACCAAATCGCGCACACTATCTAAAGCATCTGCGTTTACGTTTTCAAATTCGTACGTAAGCACATCGCAACTTTTAGCAAGCTTTTTTAAAGCTTCCAAATCATCATACTCAGCTTCAACTTGAAAATCCGCAACTTGGAACACTGGGCAATTATGCGCTGGATCTAAAACGCCGATTTTAAAGCCCATTCTTCTAGCAGCAATCGCCATCATGCGACCAAGCTGACCGCCGCCTATAATTCCAATAGTTGCCCCTGGCATTAAGCACTTTACAGCACCATCAGTAGCTTCACATAAGCTCGGCATTAGATTCCTCAACCTTCTTTTTTAATTCTTTACGGTAATCTTCAAGTTCTTTTTCTAGGCGACTATCTGTTGTGCTAAGCATGCTTACAGCAAGCAAGCCAGCATTCGTAGCGCCAGAATTGCCAACGGCGGTTGTTGCAACTGGAATTCCGCCAGGCATTTGCACTATAGAAAGCAAAGAATCCCAGCCCGAAAGAGCATGGGATTTTACAGGAACACCAACAACTGGAAGCGTTGTTTGAGCAGCAATCATACCTGGCAAGTGTGCAGCTCCACCAGCGCCAGCAATAATCACGCGAAAACCGTTTTTTCTAGCACTATGCGCAAAATCTGCCATAAGTTCTGGAGTGCGATGTGCAGAAATAACTTGCTTAATATACGGCACTCTAAATTTTTCTAAGATTTCGCATGCGTGACGCATTGTTTCCCAATCGCTAGAAGAGCCCATAACAACTGCCACAACAGGTTTTGAATCTAAAATATCTGCCACAACAACCTCCCGTATATGCGTAAATACGCAGCTTATGCGCAAAGTTTATACGCAAGTTTTACTTTACGCATAAGCACGGAAAAATGGCTAATAATTGGTGTTTTATTAGTGATTTACTGGTGTTTTATTAGCTTCCTTATTGCTTCTTTATTAGCTGCTTATTTTTAAGAACATATTTTACGTCTGCAGCATCCGCAACATCGCTAGAATGCGTTACAACAATCACGCATTTTCCGCGCTTATGAGCGGCATCTTTTAAGATTGCTATAACTTCTTGAGTTGTGTTTGGATCCAAGCTACCTGTTGGCTCGTCGGCAAGAATAACAGGAGCAGAAGATACAAGCGCTCGCGCAATAGCTACTCGCTGCTGCTGGCCTCCTGAAAGCTTTGTTATATTTCTAGTGGACTCGTCTTCGCTAAGACCCAGCTCTTTAAGAATCGTAGAATCCGCCTTTGGGCTAACAAGACGCAAGTTTTCTACAGGAGTCAAATAGTCAATTAGATTAAAACTCTGGAAAACTAAAGAAACATTGTTCTTACGATGATTAGCATAACCACCATTCTTTGAAATATCTTGCCCGTTAAACAATACTGTTCCGCTTGTTGGCGAGTCTAAACCAGCTAGAAGAGATAACATGGTAGATTTTCCAGCTCCAGATGGCCCCGTTATGCTGTAGATTTTTCCAGCTTCAAAATCTGCATTAACATTTTTAAGAACCGCAATATTAGTTGCTCCATAAGAGTAATCAACGTTGTTTAGTTTTAATAAAGTTGTCATAATAAACTCCAATATTCTATTAATCTGTGTTTTATGAATCTATATTTTTATGAATCTGTGTTATAAATTTATCTATTATTTTTATGATTATTTTGGCCTATGTATATATTCCGCGCACTAATCGCAAGCGCTATATGCATACAAAATACGCCACTTTAATCTCCTCTAACTAATTGAGCTGAGTATAGAACGCGGCTTTTTAAACATTATTGGCGCAAGAGCAATACATAGAGATACAAACGCTATAGCGAATCCTATAAGAATAGCAAACGCTGTTTGGCTAGTTAGCAAAGGCTGATTTGATGAGTACGTAATTGCACCATTTGCAACATTTGCTAATAGAATTGATCCAACACTAGACGATATTGCAGCACTAATCGCAGTAGACAGCACTGAGCAAAATGCGGATATTATAAAAACTTCTATAATCATTTGCAAAGCTATAACACGTTTTTCTACACCAATTGCCATTAAAACGCCAACTTCGTGAATCCTTCCTCGTACCCAAAAAACAAGCACTAATCCAAGAATTATTACTGCAACAATCGCAAGGCAAAATAGAATCATAAACACTAATTGCCTAACTGTTTTTACAGATTGAAGAACAGAGGCAAATCTTTGCGCATTATTTTCTACAGAAAGCATTCCGCTGCCATAGTTTTTAGCGATTTTATTGGCTTCTTTTAAAGCTTTTTCTAGATTATTTGGATTTTGCATAACGCACTTTATAGAACTGCGATTTTTACTTCCAAACAAGTAAAAAGCGGATTCTAAATCAGTTATTACGCGATTTTCGGAAGAATCGGAAGGAAGAGCACCTTTTGTTTGCATCTTGCCAGAAAAAATGCCAATAACCTTAAGATTAATGCTTTTGCTGCCTTGTTTTAGAGTTAAAACAGACCCGAGTTTAAGATTATTTTGTTTAGCAAAGCTCTTGTGAATTATTGCAGATTTTGCGCGCTTAAAGCTACCAGGTGCCGAAGAATCAATATGATTGCCTTCATCAAGCTTATATAATCCTTCTTGGAATCCCTGCGCCAACTGTGATTTAGTTGTTCCCGTTATGGAAACAAGCGAGAACATTTCATCATTGTCTAAACGCGGACCATTTATTGGCGCTACGATTTTAGCGTTAACAGGATTTGCTAAAACATCTTTTTCTTCTGCAATGGTTTTTACTCCACTAATCTTTTTAAATTTTGCAATAAGACTTTCGGGAATTCCCTCGTTTTTTTGCAAATCTTGAGGAATATCTTGCTGTGATTGCTTAGCGGAATCACCAGTAGAATCACCAGTAGAATCGCTGGAAGATTCAGACTCTGGCAAAGTCTGCCCTTGCGTTTTTGCGTAAACGCTAAAGCCTAAGCCAATATTGGAAGTTAATTGATTCTCTAGATTTTTTACGCAAGAAATAACACTCGCTTGGCAAATAAGCGCGCTAAGAACAACCGTAATAATCAACGCTAAAATAGCGCTACGCCTTGGTTTTCTAACTATAGCAAGCCAAGATCTTTTTATAATTTGAGTCATTTTACCACCTACTTTTGCACGTCAACTACTTTTGCATGCCAACTACTTTTGCATGCCAAGCAAATCTCTAGGAGACTTTCGCAAAATAGGAAGATAAGACAGCGCAACCGCAACAATAATAATCATTAGAACCATTAATGACGATTGAATTAAGCAATCTGAGCTAACTTGAACAGCAATCTTATCTAATGTTCTAGTGGCCATGCTTGATTCCAAGTTTCCTCCAGCTTGTCCCATTGAGCTAAGCTGCTGCGCGGCGGAATTTTTTACTGAGCCTAATGCGCAGTCGCTAAACCATGGAGATATTGCGCTAGCAAAACCATAGCCTATTGCAATGGCTGGAATCGCAAGTAACACAAGCTCAAAAAGCTGCTGCAACACAAGGGAAGCTTTTCCAACGCCAATGGAAGTTAAAACTCCAATTTCTTTTCTACGCTCATTAATCCAAAGAATAAGAACCAATCCAAGGGCTACAACAGCAAACGCGCTTACTGCAATAACCGTTATGTTCATCATGGATTTTACGCCTTTTGCTGCGCCAATCATGCCTTGTACAAACTGGTCATCTCTAGTAATCTGATAGTTTTGCAAATCAATCGGCAGCTTAGACGCTTCTTCAATCACAGAATCTGCGTCCACTCCTTTTTTAACCTTAAAACTTGCGTCCTGGTATATCTCTTTTCCAGGATTATATTTGTAAAGCTCTCTGGTTGTTTTTAAATCTGTATACACAGTGTTTGCAGTTAATTCTGCACGCGTTGCAACTGGGCGATTGTTAGCTCCGCCGTAAATTCCAACTATGCGTGTTTTTACTTGCTCCGTAGAATGGTTAAGGTTATCGGCGTCGAAAGGATTGGCTTTAAGCGTTAGCGAATCGCCTAATTTTAGCCCGTTAAGTTTTGCTAAATCTTCGTGGATTAAGGATGCATGCTCATCTGATTCGCGCAAAGCCCTTCCTTTAACCATGTGAATTGATTTTGTTTTGAAAGCATTTAGACCCTTAGAAGAGTTTGTTCCTTCTAGGTTTACAGCATTGCCAAATTGCTTTTCTCTGCGCGCATCGTAGTCTTGAACACCTTTGATTCTCGCTGCTTTTGCATCAACCAAATCGGCTGTAACATTTTGACGTAAAACATACGAATCAACGTTTTTTAGTGACGCGATTTTTTTAACATCACTTGGTTTAACGGTTCCCGCTCCCCTAGGAGTTCCAGGATTTACTTGCGGATTATTTGCTAAAACAAAACTAGATTCCGCTTGTTCTTCTACCTTTTTTCCTTCTTTTTCTGCAGCAATTGCAACTGCAGAAGATGCTAGCAAAAGCGTTGAAATCAAAGCTAGTATTACAAACACGATTGCTGTTTTTACTCTTTTTCTCAAAACGTAGCGTATTGCGCGAGAAATAAATGTCATTGACTACCATCCTCATCGAACACTTGTAGTTAAATCGTAGTTATTCAATCATTAATATCAGTACTAAGTACAAGCCGCACGAATAATACAAAATCGTATAAGCCACAAAATCGTATAAGCCATACAGCAAGTACAATCACGTAGCCTATATTATTTACCCTTATAAAACACTGTGAATAATCTGTTTATTATCTTCAAAAATCTTAGAAAATTTTATGAAAATTACTGATTTTCAATGAAAAATATATGACATGTTGTTATAATCATTTGAAATAATTTATGTGACTAAATGTTAATGAAAGAAAATTTATTAATCGATTAGCAAGTTTTACAACTTGAGACTTTACAGTCAAAAAAATTTATTTTGCATGATTTGACGAGGATTTGCATGGATAAAGGCACATACAACAACAATTAAGGCGAGCACATTGCGTTACCAAAGTGCCGGCCTTAGTTTATTTATGAGATTTATGCGCTGCGATTAACTTGCGATTAATCACAACAAACTTCTCAATCATTCTCTTTCAGCACAATCTTTCAGCACAAGTTCTATAAGTTTATCCGTATAATCAGCCTTTGCTAGATTTTGTACTTTTATCTCCCCAAGCTATTGTTTCATCCATTTTGCCACCCAATACATTTTTTAATAGAATATCAATCATTGCAAGGCATACAACACAAGGCATACAAGAATAAAGAACTTATAAACTATTGCATAAATAAACGCTGAGATGATAGACTATTGGTTCGTATTGTAGTTGGGCATATCTATACGGAGAGAAGTCAATCAATGAAACACGGGCATACTATTTTATTTTTGAAACGAAAATTTCTAACCTCTTTCCTAATTTTTGCCTTGGGGGGGGGTGGGGGGGGGTGTTCGCATCGTCATTAACTGCATTTTCCAAAGTATCGTTTGCAAACACCAATAGCAATATTCAAAATAATCAAGACACTCAAGACATTCCTGGGCCATTCTACGGTGGATTAAACGTTAATAGCCCATTGTTAGAAGTTGGAAAATATGCTTCTCTAAAAGTCACTGCAACAAGTGCGTCGGACGCTGCTGTAGATGTAAGCAGCAATGATGCTACTAATTATTCGGGCACTCTTACGCTAGATATTCCGTTCAATAAGGTGCTTGAAGCAACTAAGCAGCAAATAGAATCTTGTAAAAATGAATTCACTGATAAGTTAAAAGAATCTTGTAAACAAGAAAAAGCTAAGCTTGATTTTAGCTACTCGCTATCTTTGCCTGAACCTATTGAATGGCAAGAACACAAAATCGTTAATCAATCTTCACTAGTTGAATCAGCGAGCGCAAAAATCTCTCATCGCCATAAAAATACAATCACGCTTATTGCTAATTTAAAAGAAAACACGTGGGAAGATTTATCTAGTTCTAGTGATTCCAAAACTGTAAAGCTAACTGCTCATTTTTCGTTTACAAAAAACTCACTTGAACAAGTTCAAAATAAAAACATTACTGGTACAGGCATTTTAGATTTGTACAAAAAAGATAAAGATAGTGGGAACTGGGTGCCTGGATTCGGGTTCACATATATTACTCGCGAGCTGAACATGCCACTTCTTGGCGGCAAGCCTACAATAAGTGATCCACTTGATGCAGATAAGAAAAATCATAATCAGCTTATTTACAGCAATGATTTAACATACAAGGATAAAAACACGGGCATTACATCAATTGGAAAATTCGATTTTTTTGGAACGGCTCAAAAAGTTACGTATGAAGATTATAGCTCTCCTCTTATAACCAGAGACGGTCTTGAAATAAACGCTAAAATTATCAGCCAACCATTCAAATCCTCTTTAGAAAACGTTGAAAAATGGCTAAAAACAAAGATTAACGACGTTTCAAGAGTGTACGTATCTGATTTAAACGTATCAATGAAACTTACCTTTACGTTGCCTAAAGAAATATCGTTATCGCCTAGTAGAGAGCTTCCTAGCGAACCAAAAAAACATTACCCAATTAAAATTGGTGGCGTGAGAAACGACCCAACATCGCTTTTAGGCAATTTTGGTGATTTTGCACTCAAAGATGTAAAAGAAAATGGTAATACTATTACAGCAACTGCATACCTAAAAGACTGGTACAGAGGCGATCAGCTAATGAGGCCATACGCCTACTCGTACGATGAGATTAAGCGTAGGATTAACAATTTAGTTAATGAGATAAATATTAAGTTTATTCCTGTATGGTTTAACACCGCTGCAGAAGCTGGAAAAACCTATAAAATCGAAGGATCAGCGCAAGGCGAACTATCTGGAAAAATCAATTACGCGTATAGACGTCTTGGAGCATACGACTCAGAGAAGCTTATACCTTTTAACGTTAAATTTGGCGAAGAAGACGTAAAAATTCCTGTAGAAGTTCCATACAAGATTGATTTCAAGTTTGAAAGTGAAACTCCTGGGCAAACGCTGCCTGATTACATTGGTGAAAGTTATGCGTTAAAGCCAATTAATGTTTATAAAGGCAACTCAATTACAATCAATAGCGCTACTTTGCATACAACAGACAATTCAACATTTGAGCCTTATCCAGAAGTAGTTGGCGATGGAACTATAATGACTGGCACGTGGACTTTTGACAAAGCTGCTGGGTGGAAGATTGACGGAAAAGGCGAGCCTGTTACGACTCTTAACAATGTAGATAAAAACATTACTTTAGTTGGAACGTGGAAGTTTATTCCTGTACTTAGAAAAGTAACATTCAAAGATGGAGAAAACACTATTGCGACTGTTGAAGTAGAAGCTGGAAAGACTATTGAAGGCGATTCCTTAAAGGATCAGTCTATGCCAAAAAATCCTACTAAAGCGGGTTACACGTTTAAGGAGTGGAATACAAAAGCAGACGGAACAGGCGATAAGTTCTTAGGCACAACAGCTGTAACATCCGATATTACAGTATACGCAGTTTATACTAAGGATTCCAATACAGAAGATCCGCAGGACTCGCATGATCCAAATAACAACTCTGAAAACAACTCAAGTCTCGACTTAGATAATGGCTCAGAAGATGAAAGTAATCATAAAAGCAGTGGCAATCAATCGAACAATGCTAATGCTCAAAACAGGCGCGACAATAAATCAAAATCGCTAGGATCTATGAATTTGACCCAAACACGCGACTCTGTAAATACAAATCAAAATGGCACGCAAAAACTAGGCGTTGCTAGAAAAAATACACTGCCAAGAACAGGCGTAGGCAATTCTCTCGCACTTTCAATAACGGCTATAATTACAACAATCGCGCTAACAACGCTATTAACATCGCTTATTGCAAAAAGCAAAAAATAATCTATAAGCATAGCGCACGAAATAAAACACATAAAAATTGAGGCGAGCACGTTGCATTACCAAAGTGCCCGCCTCGTTTTATAGAATTTATGCTCTGCGATTAGCACAAACGCTTAACCAAACAACTAGCGCACAAAGACACATAAAAACAGAAACTTGCTTATGCTTCACAAAAAGATTTTAACCCAGACGTCTAAAAGTTTTTGACGCAGAATTCAAAAAGTTACCAAAATACAAAAGTTTTTGACGAAAGATTCAAAAACTTTGAATTTTTACAAATTTTGACACTATAACTCTTACGACGGCATTAAGGCGATTAACCTTACGGACTTGCTACTTAAATAAGCGCACACATTGCAAGAAAGCGTATCTTGTAACAAGAGCAGCAGGCAGTAAATGTAATACAATCGTAATATATTGTAAAACGTTTATAGCATATTGTAAAACAGTGCAATACATTGTAGAATGTAATAAAAGTTGATAGCTGAATATCAAAAACTAGAAAAACTAGCGAAACTAGCGAAACTAGAAAAGCTAGAAAAACAAATCAAAAACAAACAAAATTAACGAGTCAAAAAACTAACGCACTTATAGAAGCAAAAATTATAAGTATAAAATCAAGGAGCATATTATGGCAATCAGCGCAACCGCAACAGCAACACCAGCAAAGTCCTCAGCAAAAACCGCAAGCATTAACGTGCGAGTTACAAAAGAAGTTAAAGCACAAGCAGAAGAACTATTCGCCAGCTTCGGCATAACTCTAAGCGATGCAATCAACATGTTCTTACACAAATCGCTTATGGTAGAAGGGCTCCCATTCGACTTAAAACAGCCAAAATACAATAAAGAAACAATCGCCGCGTTTAAGGAATATGACTACATGAAAGCGCATCCAGAAGAGTACAAGCGCTACGACAATGTTACCGAAGCATTGGAGGACGCACTAAAATGAGCCTAAAAGTCGTATTATTAAATTCATTCAAAAGAGATCTTAAAAGAATCAAAAAACGAGGATACGATATAAGACTCTTAGATAGTGTAGTGCGAATGATTGCATCGCAAGAAAAGCTTGCTGAAAGATACTGCGACCACGCACTTACAGGAAACTATTTAGGATTTCGAGAATGCCATGTAAAGCCAGACTGGCTGCTTATATATCGCATAGATAACGATGACGTAGTGCTTGTACTTTCTCGAACAGGAACACACTCAGACGTATTTAACGAATAGATTTTTAAGAAATAGCAAATCGAAATAAAAACAAATAAGGCGAGCACATTGCGTTACCAAAGTGCCCGCCTTAATTTATTAAAAACAGTTTTATTTATTTATAAACGCGCCTAAATCGACCTAAATACACTTAAATCGCAGTGCCGTGCTCGTCGAGACGCGGATTTTGCTTAGAGTTGCTGAAGCTAAAGAACAGCCCAAACACGCCCAAAGCAAACAACACAGCAATCGTTACAACAAGCACCATTGGTTGGCTCGGCAGCCACATAATCACCAAGAACGCAAACGCAGAAAGCAAAAGAACAGCCCAAGAGCACACGCCAATAACCTTGCGAACAGCATTCCACGTATCGTCTCCAGCCTGCGCGCGCTTAATATTGCGTTCCATCTTGTTCTGGCTTTGCGTAACGCTAGAAGATGGCTTCCATCCATCAACACCATTTTCTTGAAGTCTTCTTGAATGTTCTTGCAAATTGTACTCGTCAATCATTCCACCGCGACCGCGGCCATTTGTTTGATCGTATTGAGATGGGATTCCCCTACGACTCTGCCTGGCTTTTGCTCTACGCTCCTTGCGGTTTGCCATGATTGATTCCTTTCTGCATTGAATTTTCACACAATACGAATCATTTTAGCGCATAACTAAGCCATTTTGGCACGCGTCAACAATTTTTTCGATTAATAAATCGTTGAGCAGCCTACCTTTGCGCGTTGCAATAATACGATTTTCGTTCAACACTGCCAAATCTTCTTTACACACTTCGATTAGCACTTTTTGCAAATACGAATCGTCAAATTCGCAGCTATTTTTACGCATCTTTGCGCACAATTCATCAACACTCAGCCCTTCCCTAATGCGCAACCCAAGCATTACCTCTTCTATTAACGCGTCCTCACTGTTTATGCACTCGTAGTTTTGCCAAGGCACGTTTCCTGCATTAATCGCCTGCGCCCAGCGTTTTGGATGCAAAATATCCCAAGATCTAAGATTGTAAAACTTGCTTGAATCCGCCAAAACAGCACAATCATCCATACTTTGCTTGCTAATGCCGCTCGCTGAATTGTAATGCGAATGCGCTCCAGGGCCAATCCCAGCCCAATCAATGTTCTTCCAATATCCAAGGTTGTGACGAGACTCAAAACCAGGGCGCGCCCAGTTAGAAATCTCATACCACTCTAGGCCAGCAGAACTAAAAAGACTATCTGCCAACTCGTATTTTGCTGCTTCATCATCGTCATCTGGCGCTTGAATTGTGCCAGCAGCAATTTGGCGACCCATTTTTGTGCGCGGCTCTACTGTTAGCGCATACGCAGAAACGTGGTTAACACCCAGGCTCAAAGCCATTTCTACAGACTTTCGCCAATCATCTATGCTCTCCCCTGGCGCGCCATAAATCAAATCAACACTCGAACGCAAGCCACAAGCGTTCGCCGCCTTAACTCCGCGCTCTACGTTTTCTAGCGTATGCGTGCGGTCAAGCGTTTTTAGCACATGCGGCACAGCCGATTGCATTCCAAAAGATATTCGCGTAAATCCGCCTTTTGCAAGCTCTTCAACATAATGCTCGTCTGCTGTATCTGGGTTGGCTTCCGTAGTGACTTCTGCACCAGGCATAATGCCCCACAATTTGCTGATTTCGCGCAAAATTCGCACTAAATCTTGCGCTTTAAGAACAGTCGGAGTGCCGCCACCAAAGAAAACAGATTGCGCTTTAGGCTCGAAAATCCCGTGAAATTCTTGCCACTTTTTTACAAGACGCATCTCGCGAATCGCAACATCCGCGTACCCACTTCGACTTGCGCCTTCTCCCAAATCTCGAGCTGTATACGTGTTAAAATCGCAGTAACCGCATCGACGCAAGCAAAATGGCACATGCACGTACACTTCAAAAGGCATGATTGAACGCGAATCTTCACTAGTATTGTTCGATTCAAAATTCAATATAAGCCTCAGCCTTCGGATTTTTGCGCAGCGCGAATCTTATCTTTAGTGTCTCTATCGTTTGCGCTATCGTCTGTAGCTAAAGCTGCAACAAACGCTTCTTGCGGAACTTCAACGTGCCCAAGCATCTTCATGCGCTTCTTACCAGCCTTCTGTTTTTCTAGAAGCTTGCGCTTACGCGTAATATCGCCGCCGTAGCACTTAGCGAGCACGTCTTTTCTAAGCGCACTAATCGTTTCGCGCGCAATAATACGCGAGCCAATCGCAGCCTGAATTGGAATCTCAAACTGCTGGCGAGGAATAAGCCCGCGAAGCTTCTTAGTCATCATAACGCCGTAAGAATAAGCCTTATCTCGGTGAACAATCGCACTAAAAGCGTCGACCTTATCTCCTTGAATAAGAATATCTACCTTAACAAGATCTGCAGCTTGCTCTCCATCTTCGTGGTAGTCAAGAGAAGCGTAGCCCTTTGTGCGGCTTTTAAGCTGATCGAAGAAGTCAAAAACAATTTCCGCAAGAGGAATCCTGTAGTGCATTTCCACGCGGTCGGCACTAATGTATTCCATTGTGCCCATTTCTCCGCGATGATCTTGGCACAAATCCATAATCGCACCAATAAAATCTTTTGGAGCAATAATGTCGGCAGCAACCATTGGCTCAATAATGCGCTTGATTTTGCCTTCTGGAAACTCGCTAGGATTAGTCACATGATGCTCGGTACCATCTTCGCTTGTAACGTCGTAAGTTACGTTTGGAGCAGTTGAAATAAGATCCAAGCCAAACTCGCGGCTTAAACGCTCGGAAACAATCTCCATGTGCAACAAACCTAAGAATCCGCAACGGAAACCAAAGCCCAACGCAACAGACGTTTCTGGCTCGTAAATAAGAGCAGCATCGTTAAGTTTTAGCTTATCTAGCGCGTCTCTAAGCTCTGGGAATTGCGCGTTATCGATTGGGAATAAGCCAGCATAAACCATAGGCTTAGGGTCTCTGTAGCCCTCCAACGGCTTAGCCGCAGGGTGCGCAGCACTAGTAATTGTGTCGCCAACTTTAGACTGGCTAACGTCTTTTGCACCCGTAATTACGTAGCCGACTTCTCCCGCTCCAAGCGCCTTTGTTGGAGTCATATCTGGGCTAATAACGCCGATTTCAATAGGATCGTGCGTCATGCCAATGCCCATCATGTGAAGCTTTTCACGCGATTTAAGCTCGCCATCAACCATACGAATATAGGTGACAATTCCGCGATAAGAATCGTAGACGGAGTCAAAAATAAGCGCACGAGCAGCTCCATCAGGATTTCCACTAGGAGCTGGCACTTCCAGTACGATTTGGTCGAGAAGATCTTTTACACCTTCGCCAGTTTTGCCAGAAACGCGCAAAACTTCGCTAGGCTTGCATCCAATTAAGCCAGCTATTTCTTCTGCATGCTTGTCTGGCTCCGCACTAGGTAAATCGATTTTGTTTAATACAGGAATAATTGTTAAATCGTGTTCGATTGCCATATAAAGGTTAGAGAGCGTCTGCGCTTCAATACCTTGAGTTGCATCTACAAGCAAAACCGCACCTTCGCATGCTGCAAGCGCACGCGAAACTTCGTAAGTAAAATCAACGTGACCAGGAGTATCAATCATTCCAAGCGAATACTCTTTGCCGTCAAAAACCCAAGGAACTCGAACAGCTTGCGATTTAATAGTGATTCCGCGCTCTTGCTCAATATCCATGCGATCCAAGAAACGGTCTCGCATCTCGCGCTCTGGCACAATTCCCGAAAGCTGCAAAATGCGATCTGCTACAGTAGACTTGCCGTGATCTATATGCGCAATAATGCAGAAGTTGCGTATCAGCGATTGATCCGTAAATCCTGGCTGGTTATGCGGTGTAATCAAAGCAAATATCTCCTTTTAAGACTATACGAGCAATCAAATATGCGAAAAGTATTGCAACTAACTAATGTTAGCAACTTGACTACCCTAGAAACACTTGACTACTCTAGAAACACTTATCCATAAACCATGCTATGCTTGCACACTGTATGTCCTTAGTATAGTAAACGTCGTTTGGAGTAATAGTGGCAAACATTAAGTCGCAGAAAAAGCGCGTGCTCACCAATGAAAAGGCACACAAGCGTAACGTGGCAGTGAAGTCTGCTTTGAAGACTGCTATCCGCGCTACTCGCGAAGCCATTTCCGCTGGTGACAAGGCTGCCGCACAGGCCGCTTTTGCAGTAGCTTCTCAGAAGCTCGATAAGGCTGCAGGACGTGGCGTGATTCACAAGAATCAGGCTGCAAACCGCAAGTCTGGTCTTGCTGTAGCAATCAACGCTCTTTAATAATCGCATATTGCGAATTGATTAGAGTTTGAAAAATCCCCGCTACCATTGATTTCATTTGGCAACGGGGATTTTTGTATTCTAAAGAAAGAAAATAGCACAAAAACTCACGAGCTAACGTGCATCTTAAACTGAATATCTCCATAATTAGGCGTATGTATACCAACACCAAAGGCGATTATAGAGCCAAAAGAATCTTTAACAATCGACTCAACAGTAAGCGCTGAAGTTTTTGGCTCAACATGCAAAAATTCAGACATATCGTCGCATAACTGTTCAACGCGAATTAATAAATCATTTTCGTAAAGCTTTACAGCATAATCACTTTCCAAGAAATTCACTATTGATTGCTTAGAAAAATCGATATTCAAAACCTTAGGGAATCTAGATGCCGAAAGATAAACAACAATATAACTTGATAAAACGTTATCAACGTATTTTAGTCGCTTTATGCAAATCAAATCTTCTGATTCGTCTAAACCAAGCTTATGCGCAGCCGACTCGTCTTTAACAATGCTGTTTTGAATAACCTTAATTCGCACGTTTGTATTGTTTTCGGAATAATTTTGATAGAATCCTTGAATTTGATCTGATATAACTTCTCGATTAGAACTATGAACAATATTCTTTGCTCTAAAAGTTCCTTTTCCTTGGATTCTAACAAGCAAGCCTTCTAGTATCAAACTATCTACTGCATGCCTAAGTGTTATTCGACTAACGTTGTATTGTTTGCATAATTCTAATTCTGGAGGGAGCTGCTCCTGCGGCTTCATTAAATCAATGCGCTTTCTAAGATTATCGCGCACTGCTACATATTTAGGCACACCTTCAGTCACAATTCACTCTCCAAACAGAATGATTAGAAAAACAATTGTAAGAATTGCCTAAAATCCTACGATTCTTAAGCCTTATGATTCTACGACAATTCTTACAAAAATGCTTTTGAATACATATAGAACTAATAGTATCAGTTTATTAGTCCAATATGTAATCCGACGCGCTAGAAGCAGAATTGTTTGTTGCTAGCGATTTAACTTTTTTGTTTTCTAAACGAGTCAATATTATTGACGACGCATAGAAAAGAACGTATAGAATAGCGATTGCAACAATAAGCAGAATCCTTCCTCCAGCAACATTTGAGTAGCCAAATATTACTCCTGCTACACCATAGTCAGCGTCGGAATAGGTTGAGTTTGCAGAGCCAAGATTTCCCAAAACAGGCAAAAGAAGCAAAGGCAAGAATGTAATAACAAGGCCATTAACAAAACCGCCTATAACGCATCCTCTTCTACCTGCCTGACCATTGCTAAACACTCCCGTAACGCCACCTGCCATAAAGTGCGCAACAATTCCTGGAATAACAACCGTTGTGCCAGCCAAGGCCATAATGACCATTCCAACAATTCCACCTGCAAAGCTTGCAAGGAATCCAATAAGAACGGCGTTTGGAGCAAAACCGAATGTCATAGGAGCATCCAATGCTGGCTTAGCATTTTTAACCAATTTTTCGGATATTCCCTTAAATGCTGGAACAATCTCATCTAAAACAACTTGAACGCCTGCAAGAATAACAAAAACGCCTGCAGAGAACATTGCTGCTTTAAGAATAACGAACACAATAAAGTTCTGGCCGCCAGAAAGCTTAGTCTCAATAAACTCAGGGCCCGCAAAAAGAGCAACCACAACGTAAATAACTGCCATTGAAAGCGCAATCAAAACAGTTGTATCTTTTAAGAATCCAAGAGCAGATGGGAACTTAATATCTTCAGTAGACTTAGACGGATGCTTTTTAGAGCGCGTAAGCTTTGCAACTAAAGTTCCAATAAGAACACCACTGCTAGCAGGGTGACCAAGAGCTACGTCATCTTTGGCGGAAGCTTTACGCATAAACGATTGCACCAACGCTGGAGAAATCGTAATCAATAAGCCTTGTGCAAGAGAACCAATAACAATAAGAGTTAAAGTATTAAAACCTGCAACATTGAAGATTACTGCAATCATACTAGCCATGTAGAAAGCAACGTGACCAGTTAGATAAATGAATTTGAAACGAGATGTTAGAGAAAGAATAATGTTTACAATCATTCCAAAGAAGAAGATGAGAGCAGATTCTGAGCCGTACTTTAAAAGAACGGTTCCAATAATTGCCTCATTGTTTGGAACTACACCTTGAACGTGGAAAGCATATTGGAACATGCTTCCAAATGGATCAAGCGCTTGAGTTACAACGCCAGATCCTGCAGCCAAAACCAAAAATCCAACCATTGTACGAATTGAACCTTGTACAATGTTGGAAATACTTTTGCCTTGAACTGCAAGTCCAATCAAAGAAATCATCGCAACTATTACAGCTGGTTGACGGAAAACATCGAGCAGTATAGAAAGAATACCGTTCACAGTTCTCTCCTTATTTTGTATGTTAATATTTAATATTTTTAGACGCATTTTGGCATGAAACGAAAATTACAAGAGAGATAGTGTAATTAACTGAGTCAAATAAGTCAAACCAGAATGCTCGAATTTATTTAATTCAAAAGTCATAATAATAGATAAGCCAAGACATAAATTTGTTATAACGTTATATCCAATTTATGGCGATTTTTAGGCATATCACAAATAAAATGAAAATTATTATGCATAATCGTGATTTAACAGAAAATAATATAACAAAATCGTATATAATCTGAAAATTAATAGTCTTTTATTCGTCAATAACTTAAAAATATGTGAAAATAATCACAATAATTCTTAAAAAGACACGCCAGAAACTACTCAATAATCCAAGCTAAGCCAATCAAAACAGCTAAGAAAAGAAGATTCACAATTGTGTACATAAGCAAATAGCGACCCTTATTATGAGGATACTTATGCGTAATACTCTTGTACGAAATCAAAGACGCCATAGACGCAATAAGCGTTCCCATGCCGCCAAGATTAGTGCCAATAATAAGCATCTTCCATTGGTCGCAGAATCCAGAAAGCAAAATAGTTGTTGGAACGTTACTAATCATTTGACTAGAAACAACCGAAACTTCCATAGGGTGAGAGCCAACCCACATTTGCGCAATCTCGGTAAATCCAGGAACCCTGCGCATGTTTCCAATAAAAATGAAGAACATTATAAACGTAAGAGGCAAAGCCCAATCCAAAGCGCGGAACACATGCGAATCGCAAACAATAAAGGCAATAACAACTGCCAAAACCATAATCCAGTCTGGAATCCAGCCAGCTACTCCACACAAACACAAAATAAACAAAAGGCTGTAAATAACAACTCGCCATTGAGTAAAGCCAACACCGTAGCCCATAACGCGAATCTCGTCTGGCTTAGGTGATTTAGAATGCGGAGCTAAAACGCCTTGCTCAATGTCGTCTCCGTGCAATCCTTCAAACTGATCGACTTTTCTAGAACTAAAGAACACAAACGCAAACGCAATCATAAGAATCGCAGCAGTAAGCGTGTACGGAGCCATAATGGAAAGAAAGTCGCCAGTAGACATTCCAGTAAGCGCTTTAAGATACAAATTGTGCGCATTGCCAATAGGAGTTAGCATGCTTCCAACGTTTGCACCAATCGTCATTAAAGTAACAATAAGAATCGCGTGCTTTTCTGCATTCGCCATCATTAAAACAGAAATCGCAAAAGGAACAAAAGTCACAAGAGCAACATCGTTAGTAATAAGCATTGCCGAGAAAAACGTTAGAGACATAAGAACAAGAACTAATCCGCGCTCAGTCCTAACTCTTCTAAGAAGATTCGCGCCAATGCTTCTAAAAACGCCTATTCGTTGGAATCCGCAAACAACCATCATTAAGCAAACAAGTTGAGAAATAGTGTTTACGTGAATATAACTAAAATATTGAGCATCAGGCGGAACGAAAAAACAAGAAATAACAGCTAAAACGGCGGCTACAATAAGGATGGTCTCACATTTGACCAGATTCAGAAGCCAACGCCTCATCGTTCCTCCGTAACAAAAATACACAACTTATAAAATTGTATAAGAGACCCAATCCAAAGAGGAAAAAATTCCCGACAAAATCGTTGAAATAGCAAGGCATAGGGTGCTAAAAGCGCTTTAGTTTTGCCACAAAGCAAATATGTAAAAATCCGCCCATTTTTGTGACACGCGCAAAATGCACATGTCTTAGAGTCTTATATTATAAATGGAAAAGAAGTCGTAAGGCTAACAAGCACATTAAGCACAAAGCGAGAAACGCAATTATGACAAATCAAGAATCGCAAGCTCAAAAAACAGCAAGCCATAAAAGAAACACAGCAGACTTAATCGTAGAATGCCTTGTAAACGAAGGCGTTGAGGTTGTTTTTGGAATCCCAGGAGAAGAAAATATTCCGCTTTTAGAGGCAATTGAGCGAAATGGAAACATACGCTTTGTGCTTACTCGCCACGAGCAAGGCGCAGGCTTTATGGCCGCAACTTATGCACATATTACTGGAAAGCCAGGCGTATGCTTGGCAACGCTGGGGCCTGGAGCACTAAATCTTACGCTTCCTGTAGCTCAAGCAAATGCAAGCACAACTCCGCTTGTTGCAATATGCGCTCAAGGAAACGTATCTAGACTTTACAAGGAATCTCACCAAATCATTGATTTAGTAGCACTATTCCAACCAATCACTCAATGGTCTTCTATGATGCTTGCTCCAAGCACAGCTCCAGAAATGGTTCGCAAAGCTTTCTCAATCGCTCAAAGAAAGCGCCCAGGAGCAACATGCCTTGTTATTCCAGAAGATATTAGCGAAATGAGCGTGCCAGAAGATGCAAAGCCACTTCCGCTTCCAAAGCCGTTGCATATTCTTCCAGCTCCAGACACAATTTACGAAGCTGCTAAAATAATTAGCCAAGCAAAAAGGCCGATTATTCTTGCAGGAAACGGCGTTGCAAGAAGCCACGCTCAAGAACAGCTTCTAGATTTTGCAGAACAGCTTAATGTTCCAGTTGCAACAACGTTTGAAGGCAAAGGCGTGTTCCCAGATAATCACCCGAACGCTCTTGGCGTAGTTGGATTTATGCATAGAGATTATGAGAATTTTGCTTTCGACACAGCAGATTTGATTATTGCTGTAGGATTCTCAATTCAGCAATTTGACCCTAAGAAGATTAATCCAAATATTGACAAGACGATTATTCACATAAACACATTTGTTGAAGACACAGACGCTCACTACCCTACTGCACTAAACATTATGGCAGATATTGCTCAAACGCTTAAAGCGCTTACAAGTGTGCTTAAAGATAGAAACGTTACTTTTGACGTAACTCACCCAAAGATTCGTCAAATGATTACAGACGAGCTGCGTTCGTTTGAAAACGATAACAGCATTCCTATGAAGCCTCAGCGCGTTGTTTACGATACTCGTCGTGCTGTTGCAGAAGGAACTAAGGTTCTTGTAGATACGGGCGCACTAAAAATGTGGATGGCAAGACTTTACCCAACAATGCATCCAAATACGTGCATTATAGACAACAGTCTTTCTACAATGGCTTGGACTTTGCCTGGAGCTGTTGGAGCATCATTCATTAAAGATAATAGTGGAAAAATCAACACAAAGCCTGTTCTTGCTGTTATGGGCGACGGCAGCTTTATGATGAACGTTCAAGAGATTGAAACCGCTGTTCGCGTTGGTTCTAGAATGGTGGTTTTGGTTTGGGAAGATAACGCGTACGGTTTGATTAAGTGGAAGATGGACTTGCACGCTGGAGAACACGAATACGTTGATTTTACTAATCCAAATGTTCCAAAATTGGCAGAAAGCTTTGGAGCTAGAGGCCACGTTGTACAAAAGCCAGAAGACTTATACAACATGCTTAAAGAGGCTTTGGCTCAAGAAAGCGGTGTTGACGTTATATCTTGCCCAGTGGATTATAGCGAAAACATGAAGCTTATTGAAAAGCTTGGAGACATTGACTTCGGCAACTAAAGTATATTTATAGTGAAAATATACGCATTAAATTATACGCATTAAATATAAATACGACCGAGAAAGTTTGTGAATAGCCATAAACAAACTCGGTCGTATTTAAATATTATTTCAATATAGAAAGCATGTTGGTAAAAACAAATTTTGCTAATCTACAACATGCAAAGTACGATAAATGTAATTTTTATATTTTTCGGGATTAAGCCTACTACATATTTCAACATTCGGAGTTTTACCAGAGAAGAAATTAGCATCAACAAGAACTGAGCCATAACTTGGTCCAGGAGTTGCATCAACTTGGCAATAATATTTTGTGCACTCGCTTATACATTCAGGATATAACGCAGCGGCAACAGCAGATGGATCAGCCATATCTAGATAAGCATCCCCAAAACGGCTAACATTCATTTCCATTAATTCCCTATTACAATCAATGACAAACTTACCAAGTTCTCCACTTTTGCGAATATTAGCAATTTCTTGTGGATTCAGCATACATTCTCCCAAGCATGCGTCCCATCCAACAATACATAATATTTTTAAGACCAGAATCAACTAATATCTTTGCAGCTTCTGCATCTTGCCAAATATTGAATTCTGCTACAGGAGAAACATTTCCACGGCCTAAACCAGCAGATCCCATAACGACTATGCGACCAACTTTTTGCATAGCTTCATAATCAACCTTAATAGCTAGAGCAATGTTAGTTAATGGCCCTAATGCAATAATGTCTATTTCACCATCTTCACTGTTTCTCAAAGTTTCAATCATTTTCAAAACAGCATTACCATTACTTTCTTTCAAACGATGAGGCACTAGACCAATATCACCCATTCCATCTCTACCATGAGTTTCATGAGCATAAGCCAAATCACGTAAGAGCATGCTTCTGCTTCCTTTATATACAGGTGGCTCATATGAACCAGCATGCTCGATAGTAGTAAGCGTATTAATAGTCGCTTGTTCCATGCACACGTTTCCTGATACAGTGCAAAACATTAATATCTCATATCTAGGATCATTTAAAGCCATGGCAATTGCCATAGCATCATCCGAACCACAATCTGTATCTATTATTATTTTCTTTTTAGAATAAATTCCGTTATTTTCCATAAACTCTCAACATCCTATCAATTAATAGAAACTGTAGTTTCAGATGCAACGTGAATACGCAATGAGCATAGCTGAAAAGGACGTAATTCTATATTTAACTCATCATTATTCTTATGCAAAGCTATAGGCATACCGTGCAACAATGGCATTTCCATAAGATCTACTTCTTCGACCGAAGCCGCACGCAAGATTTTGTTGAGTTTTATTTGCCCACTCGCGCAGCCACCACATGGCTCATAAATACGCAAGATTATGTCTCCAGAACAATCGTCAGCTAGCTTAACCCAATCTAATGCAATTAGACCTGAGTTTCTATGAATCGTAAACAGCGGATCTACATCTGGAAGCTTATCAATGATTGGCGAATTCAAAAGATTAGCCGCACTTAAAACTGAGTCCATATTTGCATCAGCAATAAATGACCAAGTAAATTCGTGCTTACCTTGATCCGTATTTGGATCTGGATAAAGAGGCGCAGAAAGCAAAGATAATCTGAGCATAGTTCCATAAGATGAAGAATAATCGCCAATAGGAGAAGCATCAGCGCCATAAGTAGACGAATTCGCAACAGCAACAGCATAAGAGGAATCTTCTATGCGAACAAACCTATGCGTGCATGACTCGAATTTTGCATCATCACTACGAGTATTTTTTACTATTGGACGTTCAACTAAACCATATTGACACTCATATTGCGCATTATTTGAACATATAGATGTTGGCATATCTACTTTCAAAAATTGCTCTTTAGCTTTCCAATCAACTTGCGCATGGAAATCAAGTCGTTTAACACACGGCTCTAAAATTATATTTGTTTTAATCTTTATATCTTTTTTACATGCCAAGATTTCAACAGACACACCGCCCGATAAAAGTTCTTTAACACAAACAATTGAAGAATCATCAATCTTACGATTCCGCATAAACGCATCTCGATCAACATCCCACGCATCCCATTGATACGGCTCATCTTTTAGTATCTCGTATTGCGCCATGCGATAACCAGATGGAATTAGCTCGCGATTAAATTTAATATCTTTAACAGAAGACACTGTGCCATCGCGTTCAATAGTCACACTTAAAACACTATTATTAAGAATTATTCCACCATCATTTTTGTGTTTTACAGTTGTTTTACTATTTTTACTGCTTTCATTGCATTGATATAAATTCCAAGCAACATCATTTTTACCTGTATAAGTCAATAACTTTACATTTTCACGCATATTAATAGCGCTGCTAGTGCTGTTAGCTTTTACAATCGCATTAGCAATATCTGAAATAATCTTACGTAAAGAAGAAATATCTCTAGCATATTCTTCTCTAGCTTGCCTATGAACCCATGCAATAGCAGAACCTGGAAGAATATCGTGGAACTGGTTCAATAATAAAGTCTTCCAGATTCTAGTAAGCTCATTGTTATTAAAACGGTATTCTGGCGCACACACTCGAGCTAAAACAACAAGATATTCAGCTACGCGCAACAATGATTCCTCTATTCGGCAATAGCGCTTCATATCTTGCTGAGAAGTAAGAGTTTTTCTATGCAACTCTAGATAAAGCTCACCCTTAAACACTGGTGTATTGCAATTTGAATCGTCAACAATATCTTTTCGTATTTTTTCAAACAACTCATCAGGAGTGCCGAAATCAACTCTAGGAGCACCCTCTAGATTACGATCGCGCCTAATACGAGCAGTCATTTCGCGAGTAGGCCCGCCACCTCCGTCGCCAAAACCGTATAGCAATATTGCGTTATCAGATAAATCTTTATCCAAAAAATTGCGTTGAGAATAAACTAACTCATGCATGCTAACAGACGAAGCATAAGTATTAGATGGAGGAAAATGAGCTAAAATCCTAGAACCGTCTATTCCTTCCCAAAGGAAAGAATGATGCGGGAATTTAGTGGTATCATTCCAAGAAAGCTTTTGAGTTAAAAACCAATCAAAACCAGCGCGGCGAGCGATTTGAGGCAATGCTCCAGTATAGCCAAAACTGTCTGGAAGCCAAATGCCATGCGGATCGGCGCCAAGATGCTCCTTAAAATAGCGCTTACCAAAAGTCATTTGGCGAATTAAAGATTCACCACATGGCATCATTACATCAGACTCAACCCACATACCTCCAACGGGTATAAAACGTCCTTCCTTAATCCTATTTTTCATACGATCAAACAAATCGGGATGCTCGTTTTCTAGCCACTCGTATTGTTGAGCAGAACTCATAGCATAAGTAAAATCAGGATCCTCATCCATAAGAGCTAAAACGTTAGATACAGTGCGCGCAACCTTTCTGTGCGTTTCACGCACAGGCCATTGCCAAGCAGAATCAATATGAGCATGACCAACAGCCGTATGCTTTATAGAGCTTGCTGCAGCAGGGCTACTTAATACATTAAACAACTCTTTACGAGCATTTTGAACAGTAGAAAAATCATGCTCATCATACGCGTTTAAGGATCGCTGTAAAGCTTTAGCCAGTTTCCAATAACGCGGATTATCATCATTTAATTCGCGCATCAAAGAACTTACAGTCTCAAGATCCATATAATAATCAAAAATATTGCGATTAAAAACGGTAACGTCAATATACTTCAACATATATTGGCATTCAGTTTTTCCAGTAGCACGCTCTCCTAAATCAGTAGGAGAAAATGGAGTAGATCCTTCAACAAATGGATTGTCTGCAGCTTCCAAATATAAAGTAAAATTACCATTTTCATCAATACTAATAGAACGATTATTATGCTCATCAATCAATGGAACCCAATGATTACAAGGGTTTACAGCTTTTATAACTCTTCCGTCAACGTTATACACTAATCCTTCTGCCTGAAAACCAGGGAAAAGATTGCTAATCCAACCTAAATCAACATTTAGCTCAACTTTGCGCCCTTTTACCTTTGAAAAATCAATCGACCCTGTAACTTCAAACCACGTTGTACCCCAAGTTGTTCCCCAAACACATGGAGCATTAAATGAGCGAAACGCAATATCGTTTCTTTTTAACTTAGAAAAGAATTCGCTAGAAGAAATAGGTTCTCCGGCAATCTCATACGCTCGAATTTTACAATGCGATAAAACAGTATTTATATACGGATATAGGCGTTGTTGCATAACTCTTGTACAGCGATTCAACTGCTGCTCAGGTAATAAAAACATTGTTTCTACACTTCTTTCTTACACAACTACACATTTATACATAAATCGCGTATCTCGGTATATAAAGACAAAACAAGTAATTGATAAATCTTATAGAATTTGTGATTGAAGATCTTTTCGAGCAGATTCTAATCTAGTAATCTGACCTAAAAGATTAAGCTTTTCACTCCCATCTTCTAACTTACTCATTCTAAGCTTAATAGCTCCGATTTTTCGCATAAAACCAACGTCTAAAAGCTTAATAAGCAGCTCGTTTGCATACTTTTGTTCTTCTTCGCTAGGAACGCGCAAAAGACTGGATGGCCCGCCTTTAGTGCCTTCGCCACTATAATCGTAAGCAGCCGACGAGTTAAGCGAAGAAGCTCCACTTAAGCCCTTGCTTAAAGACAATGGAAGAGGCATTACGGAAAGCTCGTTAATAACGCCTTCTAACATAGGGCCTGCAGCCTTAGTAATAGTGTGCAACCAAAGACCTTGGCTAATATTTGCGCCAGGCAAGCCTCCAGAAGCAACAAATGCTTGGAAAAGCGTTCTAAAAACTGGCGTAATAAAATTATTCAAAGTAAGATGCGCAAAAAGTTGGCCGCTAAATGCTAGAGGAGATTGCATAAGAACAGCCATAAACTGCTGTTCGCACATAAACACGGAATCGTCAACCTTGTAATAGCTTTGATTCTTGTACGCACTTCTAAGCATGGCTGTTTTTACAGCAGCTTCATTCATGCTTTGAGAACGCTGATCAAATGCGCGAGAATCCGCATAAACGCTAGAAGAATAGCCTTTAGAATAAGCGTCATCGTCTACAACGTGCAATCGCCTTCTATTAGACTCCACTTCCCTACGCATAACGTCTAAATCAACACCAATATTTCTAACAGCTTTTCTAGTGTACAAGTCAAGCAAAGACCTGTCTCGAATTTGCGCAACAAGAGGAGCAACCGCCTTAACAGCACCCATCTGCCCTGTAGTAAAAGACGTGTCAAACTTACGAATAACAGTGTCGATTACAAAATCGTAAAGAGGATTAGCGCGCGCAATCAAAGAGCGAACAGCATCGTCGCCGCGCTGAATACGCAAATCGCAAGGGTCTAAATTGTTATCTGCAACAGCAACAAAAGTCTGTGTTAAAAACGCTGAATCTAAGCCAAAAGCATGCAGAGCAGCTTTTTGACCTGCCGCGTCTCCATCAAAAGTAAAAACAATACGCGAACTAACTTTTTGACCATCTACTTTTACAGGGCCAACAAGCTGAATCGCTCCCAAAGAATCGTCTGCAATAAGACGACGAATAATCTTCGCGTGCTCCGCGCCAAAAGCCGTTCCGCAAGTTGCAACAGCAGTATCTACACCAGCTAAATGGCAAGCCATAACATCCGTATAGCCTTCCACAATCACAACTTGGCGCTTTTTAACAATATTCGACTTAGCAATGTCAATTCCGTAAAGAACTTGCGTTTTTCGGTACAACACAGTGTCTGGAGTATTAATGTACTTTGCGCTAATAGAATCGTCGTCGTAAAGCTTTCTAGCGCCAAAACCCAAAGTGCGTCCCGTAGAATCTCGAATAGGCCACGTTAATCGGCCGCGGAAGTAATCGTAAATTCCGCGCTGACCTTGGCGTGCCAATCCTGCATCCAATAATTCTTGACGAGTAAAACCCTTATTAGACAAATAGCGAACAAGATTATCCCATCCGTTAGGCGCGTATCCGCAACCAAAACGCTCGCATTGTGCTTGAGTAAAATTGCGCCCTGCAAGCAAATTACGCGCTGCAGCCGCTTCTTTAGAGTTGATTTGAGACGCAAAGAAACGTTGAGCTTCCTCGTTTGCTTCTATAAGACGAGCGCGCTTGGAGCCAGCATGCGAATTATCTTTAGCATCTTGCGATTTGTCATAATGAACTTCAACGTGGTAGCGATCCGCTAGCAGCTCTACTGCCTCGCGAAAATCAATGTTTTCTTTTTGCTCAACATACTTAAAAACATCTCCGCCAGCACCGCAACCAAAGCAATGCCAGACACCTAAGCTTGGACGAACGCTAAAACTAGGCGTTTTTTCATCGTGAAACGGGCAAAGCCCCACAAAAGTACCCGTTCCAGAAGGCTTAAGCGTAACAGTTGCAGATACAATATCGTACAAATCTGCAGCAGCGCGCACACGCTCAACGTCTTCTTTTACAATCATTCCAGCCATAGTCTCTAGCTTATCGCAAGCCGAAGGCTATAGACACTCTATTCATAAAAGCGTAAAAGCGTTGATTTAGCACAAAGCAGCATGAAGAGCTGTAGCCGATCCATCTGTAAGACTTGCAACTTGATCAATCGCAACTCTTAAACGTTCGTCTTCGCTAGAGCACTTATTCCAATCGCTTATAAACACGGATTCCATAGCATCGTGCGCTCTTGGAGACTTGCTCATAAAAACTTCAACCAAATCCGTTAGAATCTTTTGCTCACGCTTATAAAACTCGCGCTCCCTAGGCTGGATTATAAAATGCACAGCCAAACTTTTAAGAACGATTATCTCGTAAGATGTTTCTGGAGGAATCACAACATTTGCGCGGTAGCGAATTAAAGCGCCGTTTCCATATTTTTCTCTAGTTGCTTTCTCAACAGAGCTTGCAAACCTGCCGATTAAAGCACTAGTAATATTCTTTAAGTGAGCGAGAGACCTTCTAGAGCCGTCAAAAGAATCAGGGAACATGTTAAGAGCGCGCAAACGCTTAAAAGCCGCCAAAAGACTATCTGCATCCCACTGGCTGCCGTACCAATTATGAGCTTCTTGAACAACTTGATCCGCAACGCTTGAATCCCAAACAAGCTCCGTGTTAAAAGCGCCAGTCACAATCGCGTCTTCAATATCGTGAACACTGTACGCAATATCGTCGGAAAGATCCATAATTTGACACTCCATAGGCTTCGATTCACGCGGAGAGCCAGACTTTAGCCAATCAAAAACTTCCCTATCGTCTGGGTAAACGCAGAATTTTAAGTCACGCTCGCCTTTATCGTGCGCTTTTGCTTCATCAAAACCCCAAGGATATTTAACAGCAGCATCCAAGCTTGCACGCGTAAGATTTACGCCTGCGCTAGCGCCATTTTCTCTAAAAACTTTAGGCTCTAAGCGCGTTAAAAGTCTAAGAGTTTGAGCATTTCCCTCAAAGCCACCAATATTGCTTGCGATTTGAGCAAGCGCGCGCTCGCCATTGTGACCAAAAGGAGGATGACCTAAGTCGTGAGCTAAGCAAGCGCAATCTACAACATCTGGGTCCGCGCCAAGCATTGCAGCAATCTGGCGACCAATTTGCGCAACTTCCAAAGTGTGAGTTAAACGCGTGCGAGCAAAATCGTCGGAGCCAGCTACAAGCACTTGACTTTTAGCGCCGAGTCTTCTAAGCGCTGAAGAGTGGATTATTCTAGCTCTGTCTCGCTCAAAAGGTGTGCGAGCGCGCGTGTGGTGAGGCTCACTAGCCCAGCGCTCAGTATCGTGCAAGCTGTATTCGCCAACAACTTCGTTATCGGAAGCAATCACATCGTTACACATTAAAAACCTCCTCCACTAATCGCAAGTAGCAAATCATAAATTAGCCAATAGCAATTCAGCTAATCGCAAAATCGCAAGATTGCTATATTAAGCTTTTTTCATCCAACATTTTTATGTCTTTTTCAGGCAAAACTTCGTAAGCATTCTTATACAATCTAGGAACTCTAGGGCCAATACCAGTCATAATCTCGTAGCTTATTGTTCCTGCAGCCGCCGCCCAATCATCTGCCGTTGGCTCCGCATATTCAAGGCCTCTGCCTGGACCAAAAAGCCTGACCGTATCTCCTTCTTTAATTCCAAGCTCTTTAGCGCTGCCTTTTAAGTCAACAATAAATTGATCCATGCAAACGCGCCCCGAAACATGCAAAATCCTAGCGCCGTTATTAGTTTCCACGCGCACAGGGCCTCCAGGCTTATTAACATGACGAGAGCCTTGCATATCGAATCCACTAGACGCGCGCAAAATGCCATCCGCATACCCGAGTGGAACGATTGCTGTGCTTGTATTGTCTGGCGTTAAATACGTGCGGCCGTATGAAATGCCGTGACCTGCTTCTACAGATTTAACTGTTCCTAATTGCGCTTGTAAAGTCATAGCTGGACGCAAGTCGTAAGTTTGAGGCACTCCCATAACGGGGTCTGGCTCGTATCCGTACAATCCAATTCCTGGGCGAACAAGCTCAAATCGTATCTCTGGTCTGTTAAGAGTTGCAGCCGTATTAGCCAAATGTCGGATTTTAGGCTCCAAACCAGCTTCGCGCATTCTGCGAGTAAAATCGTGGAATTGCTCAATTTGCCTATCTGTAGATGCAACAAACTCTGGAACGTCTGGGCAATCAGCAACAGCCAAGTGACTCCATTGCCCAATAACTTCGATTAATCCCTGGCTAGAATATTCACTAAGTTTTTCTAAAGCATCACTAAAGCCTGCAGGCGTAAAACCGTTTCTGCCAAATCCTGTATCTACCTTAACGTGTACGCGAGCGGTAGCTCCAACCGATTTAGCTGCGAGCGCAACAGCGTCAATGGAATCCAGCGAGCCAACAGAAATATCAATATCTGCGTTTATTAAATCTGCAAAAAGAGAAGTTGGAGCGCTGGTGAGCCACGTAAGAATACGGCATCTGCTTGAGTCAATTCCACATTTACGAAGACGCAAAGCCTCATAAGGTTGAGCTGTACCAAGCCAAGTTGCTCCCCCTGCAAGAGCTGCTAGCGCACTAGGAATAAGCCCGTGACCATACCCGTCTGCTTTAACAACTCCCATAACCGCTGGCGACTTTTGCCCAGGCTTCAAATCTTTAGAAACACGCTCAACAAGAGTTCGCATATTATCTCTTAGCGCTTTTAAATCAACGATTACCTGCCCTGGGTATGTGCTTAAGGCGCGAGCATAGTTTTCTTGCAAAATCGCTTGTATACTCGAATTTTTACACATATCTTGCGCCTTTACTTTTACGTTTACTTTTATATCTACTATATATGCAAGTATTTTTGACTTACATCTTAATACTTCTAATACTTCTAATACCGTATTACATGATTATGCGATCGCAACCATTGATACGCGATTCTAGTTGCACTATGCGCGCGATCTGGAATTACAACAAGACCACACTTACTAAAGCCTTCTCGCAAAATAACTTTTTGCATAATCAAGTTGTTGGGATGAGTGTCGATTCTAACATTAGAGTAGTTGCTCTTGGCCCATTTTAAACACTCTCTTGCCATTTTTGGCTTGACTCCCGAAGATGCAAGTCTATGGATTGTAACGTATGGCAAAACGTCATCTAGCCACGCTCCGTCAATCTTTGCGTAGACTTCATCAGTCCCTTCGCACAGTGCAAATTGTGCCAAAATGCGCTCTTCTCCAAAGTCTGGGTCCGTGTCTACAAGAAGATTAAAACGGTTCAAACGAATATCTTCTATAACACTAGATGTTAGAGGAAAACGATCTCCCCATTGATGAGGATTGCCATTATTTGCCATAAACACTCTTGCTCTCTCATAAATATTTTCAATATCTTTTAGATCGCTAAGAGTTGCTTTCCTCAATCTTATTTCACACATACACCCCCCTATGCTTAGAATATGGCGATTTTACAGTCTTACACAAGCAAACGCAACAAATCACACAATCTTACGCTCAAAAGGATCGGAGCTAATGCCCTTGTCTAAAATATCTTTGCACCATTGACGTGCTCCAAATAAGCTATGATCGCGGTAGTTTCCGCAAGACTCAATAGTTGTAGCTGGAACATCTTCCCAAGTAGCTTTGTACGCAATAAATTCAAGCGATTCCTTTAACGCGCGCGCAACATCTTCCGTGCTATGAGTTCCCCAAGTTAAAAGGTGGAATCCTGTGCGGCAACCAAATGGAGAGCAATCAATGTAGCCTTCAATGCGCTGACGCAAAAGAACAGCAATCGTGTGCTCAATCGTATGCAAAGCGCCCGTAGGAATAGCCTCTTGATTAGGCTGAGTTAAGCGAATATCGTAGTTAGAAATAACATCTCCATTCGGGCCTTTTTGAGTGTCAATATAGCGAACGTATGGAGCTTTAACTTTAGTGTGGTCAAGCTCAAAGCTTTCTGGACGAGGTGTTGGCTGATTATTTTGATTTTCGCTCATTTTATCTTTCCTAACTTGTAATACATGCGCAAATAACGATTACTAACAATATTAGACGCTATTCTTGCCAAACACACATAAACGCGAATCTAAAAATATTTTTTATTAGACTTGCAACACTTATTTGCTTACAAACTTTCAAGACTTACCAATACAGACTTACAAAGTAGCAGCATCAATAAGTTCGCGAGTGTAGCTATGTTTTGGATTATTTAAAATTTGACTTACAAGCCCAGATTCAACAACAACGCCATCTTTTAGAACAACAACGCTAGAAGCTAAATGTTGAATCATACCAAGATCGTGGCTAACGAATATGCACGCCATATTAGGGCGATTTGCGCGAATCACATTAAACGCATCTAAGATTCTTGTGCGCTCAGCAACATCTATTGCGCTCATTGGCTCATCTGCAACCAAAACTCTAGGATTATTGATTAGCGCGCGTGCAATCGCAACGCATTGAGCTTGCCCGCCAGAAAGCTGGCAAGGGTATCTTTTGCCAAAAACACTAGGATCTAATCCAACTAAATTCAAAACATCATCTACTTTAGAATCAATAACATGTGAATCAATAACATGTGAATCAACAGTATTTGAATCAGAACTCATGTTTTTACGCCATATTTCAAGCGGCTCAGCAACGCTTTTTCTAACTGTCCAACGTGGGTCTAAAGCCGCAAAAGGATGCTGAAACACAAGCGAACATTGTCTTCTCATATTTACGTAAGCAGAATCTTTTAAACTTGATTTTCTAGCATTTTCAACGGTTTCGACTAGCTTTCCGCAGTATTCTATACTCCCCTGGCGTATTTCTTGCAATCCAAGCAAAGAGCGAATCAAAGTTGTTTTACCACTTCCAGATCCGCCAATTAGTGCTAAAGATTCACCAACTTTAAGATTAAAGTCAACGCCTTTTAATGCTTCAACACGAGTCTTTGAGCTTCCTAAAACAACGTGAACGTTTTTAGCGTTAAAAATGCAATCATCTTTAGAAGAATCATTCCTATTACTAAGACTTAAATCATTCTTATCATCAAGACTTAGATCATTTTTATTACTAAGACTTAAATCATTTTTACTAAGACTTAAAGCGCGCGCTGCAAGAACAAGCTGCTTAGTAGAGTGAACCTTAGGATTTTCTAGCAATTCACCAACACGCGCACTATCGACTAATCGCCCAGAATCCAAAACATAGCAACGCGTAGCAGCGTAAGAAAGAACAGAAAAATCGTGAGTAACAAAAAGCATTGAAGCGCCCATATTATCGACTAAAGAAGTGAGCATATTTACAACATCTTTTTGCGTAACAGAATCAAGAGCAGTAGTCGGCTCGTCTGCAAGAATAAGCTTAGGGGAAGTTATAAGCGCTGTAGCAATTCCAACTCGCTGCATTTGCCCGCCCGAAAGCTCAAAAGTGCGCTTATTCAAAATATTTGTGCCTAAACCAACTTTTTCAAGCATGACTTTAACGCGATTTTGAATATCGTCTTCTTCTAAATTGTAATGAAGCCTAAGAGGTAACGAGATTTGCTCGCTAACACTCATAACAGGGTTAAGCGCGCGATCCGCTTGCTGAAAAACAACTCCAACATACTTGCCACGAATATTTGCAAGCGCAGAATCGTTAGCGCCAACAGTTTGAGTATTGCCAACGCGGCAAGAGCCAGTGATTTTGCAATTAGACGGAACTAGGCCAATCGCAGCTCTTAAAAGCATTGATTTGCCAGAGCCAGAAGATCCAACTAGTCCAACGCGCTCGCCATCTTTAACATTAAGCGAAACATCACTTAAAATGCGCGAAGATCCAATGCTAAGCGATAATCCTTTTATATCAAGACTCATTCTTAGACTCCCTATTTGCTGGATTTGTAGCACTTCTTAAAACGTCGCCAAAAAGATTAAGAGCCAAAACTGTTAATGTAACAACAAGACCAGGCCAAAGAGCTGCAAGCGGATAAACGTGAATCAAAGTAACCGAAGTAGAAAGAACACGACCCCAGCTCGGCACTCCCGAAGGAACACCAACACCTAGATAAGTCAATCCGCTTTCCGCTAAAATAACAGTTCCTGCAGAAAGCGAAAGCTGAACGGAAGCAATTGGCAAAATATTAGGAAGAACATGCTTTAGCAAAACGTAGCTTCTGCTAGCACCATTAGAAATCGCACAATCAACATAATTAGACTTAAGAACAAGAACAGCACTTGGCCGCAAAATACGAGCAAGATTTAAGCCGTAGCCAAATCCGCATGCAAGCATGATTATAAGAACAGATGCTCCAAGAGGCACAGCAAGCATAAGCGCAATCAAAACAGTTGGAATAGAAATCAAAGCGTCTACTGCCATAATGCTTAGGGAACGAATTTTTTGAACACGGCAAATCGTAAAGCTTAAAACAACAAACCCAACAACGCTTGCAATCGCAATTGTTGAAATAACAAGCAAAATCTCTACTCTAGAACCAGCCATAAGCCAGCTAAGCATATCTGCACCAGTTCCATCTGTGCCAAGCCAATGCTTTAGAGAAGGCTTTTGCCATACCTGGTACCCGTTTGTTTCTAGAAGAGAGTAAGGCGTCCACACAAAAGAAAGCGCAGCTACAAAAATCCACAAGCACAAAACAATGCACACGAATTTTCCAATAATTCCGCGCCAAATGCGTCTTAAAAACTTAATCATTGCTTGAATCACTCCCCACTTGAATCACAGCTCGAATCATTCACTACTCGAATCTTGGCTAAGCCTTGAATCCAGCAAACGATGCAACACGTCAATCGCAAACCCAACAAGCAAGAACAATGCAGAAAGCATAAAAAGATTGCCTTGAACAGATATAAGATCTCGCAAACCAACATCGCGCACAAGACCCATACCCATTCCAGGAAGCGAAAACAGATTTTCAATAACCATTACGCCCATAATCATGTGCGCAAAAGTCAAGCCGATTACAGACACAAGCTGCGGCAACGCTAATCGCAAGCCAACGCGCCAAATCATTTGCTTTTTAGTCATTCCACAAGCCATAGCTTGCAAAGCAATATCGCTATTAGAAATCTGTTCTAACGATGCTGCAGTGTAACGCATAAAACCAGATCCAACAATAATGCCAACTGTTAGCGCTGGAAGAATCAAAGACAAAAACGCACTACCAAAATCACGCCAACCATCTGTTGGAAAACCTTGAGTAGGGAAAAGCTCCACCAAACCAATGCCCTTGCCAAAAATCATGATTAAAATCATTCCACCCCAAAGAGCTGGAACAGATCCTGCTGTAATAGCACAAAACCTTGCGACTACTTGCGAAGCCTTGCCAGAATGCAAAACTTGCAAACATCCAAGAGGAATACCAATTGCGAGCGCAATTAAAAGTCCAAGGAAAATAAGTGGAAAAGTTATACTAGCACGCATAGCAATAGTGGATGCAACGGAGCGACCAGTGAGCATTGAAACACCAAAGTCGCCTCTAAAAACGCCAAAAATCCACTCTAAATATTGAACGAAAAGGGGCTTGTTTAATCCTAAATCGCGTCTTAATTGCTCAACTTTTCCATCTGGCGCGTTTAAGCCAGCCATAACTTGAGCAACGTCTCCAGGTAAAACTCTAAGAGCAAGAAATACGATTGCAGAAATAAATAGCAGCGCTACAAAGAACAACGCGATGCGTCGAAGAATCATGCGCTTCATACAAACCCCTTACTTAATTTAATGTTCCCGAGAATTTCCGCTTTTTGTACGTGATTTTGCCTATTTTACGTACAAACGCGGGAAAATTAGAACAAATCAGCTAAGTCGCAAGTTGTATAGCGGCAAAAGAACCTGATTAATGTCAAAAGGCATGCCATCAAGATTCTTTACCTTAGCTGTAACAACCTTATAGTTAAGCAACCAATCTGCAGGAGCATCTTGGCTAACGATTCGCGCAGCTTTTGCAAGAAGCTTATTAGACTCCTTAGTATTCGCGCAAAGCATTGCCTTAGCATACAAATCCTGAACTTGCTTATTGTTGTAACCGTAGTAATACTTAGGATCTGCCCACTGGCCAAAATCATGGCTTTCATTGTGATCTACCATAGACAAATCGTAGTTTTTATTGTTATAAACGTCGTGAAGCCNACTCGCTAAAACCAGCTTCCTTCATTAACGACTTAGCGCGCTTAACATTATGCGCGTAAATCTTAGTTAAATCCTCATATCCTGGGTCCAAAGAAGGAATTGGTCCGCCAAGCAAAGCATCCGTACCTCCGCGCGAAGCAATAATTTGCTTATGGTCAATCGCATAGCGAATCGCTTGACGCACGCGCTTATCTTTAGTTCGCTCACCATTCATATTCATAGCAAGCACAAATTTATCGGTAGTGTTTCCAGCTTTAACAACATAGTGCTTTGAATCCGCCTTAAAAGTCTTAGCAAGCTGGCCAGAAATAGGCGCCAAAGCTTGAACAGATCCCGAAGAAAGCGCATTTACAGCAGCAACATCGTCTACAAAATAGCGAACAACAACTTTTTGAGTTTTTGCCTTATTAACGCCCTTATAGCGCGGATTTGCTTTTAACACAACTCGGTCGTTTGGCACAAACTTTTCTACCAAATACGGACCAGATCCAACAGCTTGAGTTTTAGCGTCATAATTCGCAAGCTTATCGAAAACTAAGCCAGCTCTAGAGCACAACGCCCACAAAAGCTTTGCATTTGGCTCTTTAAGCTTAATTTCAAACGTGTAATCATCTTTAGCTTTAGCGGATTCAACTTTTCCAACCATGTTTGATCCGCGATACTTCTTAGCAACAAGCTCGTTAAAAGACCACTCAGCGTCTTTTGCAGTAAGCTTATTCCCATTAGAAAAAACAACGCCTTTACGCATGCTGAAAGTGTATTTTAAGCCATCTTTGCTTATTTTCCAACTTTTTGCAAGGGATGGAACAACCTGATTTTTAGTATTTCTAGCTACAAGACCTTCATACACGTTTCCAATTAACAATTGCTCCAATGAAGAGCCAGATTGATTGCGAATATCGAGATTTGTAGGAGCAAGTTTTAATCCTATTGACACAGTTTTATTTGAAACTTGCGCAGAAGATGTTTGACTTGCAGGATTTTTTTGCGGACCTGTAAGCGTTGCAACAATCGCGCTAAATATTGCGATTACTACGATTGCTACAGAAACAAGCCAGAATTTTCCCAAACCACGCTTATTGGTTTTATACGCACTTTTAGACGCAGCGTTAAGCGAAGCATCTGTACTAAAGCCAGCTTGCGATTCTTGGCGCTCTTGCGCGTTTTCTTGCCCATAGAATTTATTGGTCGCATCTTTAGAGTATGCGCCATCTTTGGGTTCTTTGTTATCCATTCAACAAACCTTTCTGGATTGAATTAGATACATTTATTTAATTGTTGTTTATGTTGTTATTTAATTGTTTAAGCTCGTTGCTTTGTCTAATTGCAACACTTGCAACACAAAGTCAACGGCATATACAATCGTAGCTTGCTAGCAAGTCAATCAAAACTAGAGCGAGTCTAAAAACCTGGTTATAAATCATTAATAAGTAATTGATATTTATACGTTTTTACAAAAATTTGACATCATTGTGTAAAAAATTTAACACTATTCTATAAAAATTTGACGTTATTCTAATCACATATCCTATGAATGTGGTTAAATGCCATCAGACGTAAACTTGCAAACGTGCGCAAAAAACAATACGATAGCTTGCATATTTGCAAAAATGTATAACAGACGCATAAAGATGTTACACACAGCATGCATGCAAAATGCGCCAATAAAAAGCGAGGAATAATGGCAGAAAACTTGAATACTACAGTAACAGTAAACGAATCCTCAGATCCGCAAAATAACGGCAGCCAAGACCGCACTGCTCTAAATCGCCAGCTTGCACAAATGCTTAAGGGCGGCGTGATTATGGACGTTACTACTCCAGAGCAGGCACGAATTGCTGAAGATTCTGGAGCTTGCGCTGTAATGGCGTTGGAACGCATTCCTGCCGATATTCGCGCAGCTGGTGGCGTTTCTAGAATGAGCGATCCAGCTATGATTCACGGAATCCAAGAGGCTGTGTCTATTCCTGTTATGGCAAAATGCCGTATTGGTCACTTTGTAGAAGCGCAAGTTCTTGAGGCTATTGAGATCGATTACATTGACGAAAGCGAAGTGCTTAGCCCTGCAGACGACGTGTACCACATTAACAAGCGTGATTTTGCAGTTCCATTTGTTTGCGGAGCTAAGGATTTGGGCGAAGCTTTGCGAAGAATTAACGAAGGTGCTTCCATGATTCGCACTAAGGGCGAGCCTGGAACTGGAGATGTGATTCAGGCAGTGCGCCACATGCGCATGATGAATTCCGCAATCCGTAAGCTTACAAGCATGCGTGAGGATGAGCTTTTTGAAGAAGCTAAGACATTGCGCGTGCCTTTCGATCTTGTAAAGTACGTTGCACAAAACGGCAAGCTTCCTGTTGTAAACTTTGCAGCTGGCGGTGTTGCTACCCCTGCAGACGCTGCTTTAATGATGCAACTTGGCGCAGAAGGCGTGTTTGTTGGCTCTGGCATCTTTAAGTCTGGAGACCCAGCAAAGCGCGCTGCTGCAATCGTTAAGGCTGTTACTAATTACAAAGATGCCAAGATGATTGCTAAGCTTTCCGAGAATTTGGGCGAAGCTATGGTTGGCATTAACGAGCAAGAAATCAAGCTTTTAATGGCTAACCGCGGCGAGTAATTGAGACGAGTGATTGAGGCGAATTATTTTGGCAAACTCACCTATCAATACAAATAATTGCGCGCACACTGTAGCAGTTTTAGCTGTTCAAGGAGCTTTTCTTGAGCATCGTTTAATGCTAGAAAAGCTTGGCGCGCGCGTTATTGAGCTTCGTCAAGCGCGAGATTTGGAGCAATCTTTTGACCGCCTTGTTTTGCCTGGCGGCGAAAGCACTGTGCAAACTAAGCTTCTTAAAGAGCAAAATATGCTTGAGCCTTTGCGCGAGAAAATTGCAAACGGAATGCCAGTTCTTGGCACTTGTGCAGGATTGATTTTGCTTGCAAAAAACGTGGAAGGTAACGAAGTTAGTGGATTTGGCACTCTAGACGTTACTGTTAAGCGCAACGCTTACGGCCGCCAGCTTGGAAGCTTCCATTGCGAATCTGAGTTTGGAAATCTTGGAGCTGTTCCAATGACGTTTATTCGCGCGCCTTATATTGCGCAAGTCGGCCCAAATGCCGAGACTCTTGCAACAGTAGATGGCAACGTTGTAGCTGCTCGCCAGGGAAATCAAATCGGAACAGCTTTCCACCCAGAGCTTGACGAAGACACTAGAATACACCAGCTTTTCTTAGATTTGTAGTTTGATTTGCAAATATCTTAAGCTTGTAAATAAAAGTGGCACTTAAATCACTTGATTAAGTGCCACTTTTATTATTAAATCGCCAGCAAAAAACGCCAATAAATCGCTAGTAAAAATCGCTATTTTGCTTCAAAAATCGCGTATCCAAAAGCTCCAAGAGAGTGATTTTGAGCATCATAATTATAGCTAATAATCGGCTTACAATCTGGCAAAGCACTAAACGAATCGTTAGACTCATTAAACGCATTTAAAGCCACTACAACACGCTTAGAGTCGGTTTCTCGCGCAAACACAAATTTTCCGCGCTCATCATAGTCAAGAACTCTAAAATTGCCATGACTAAAGCAATCGTTGCTTCTACGCAAGTTTATAAGTTCGCGGAACAAGTCGCGATTATCCTTTACAGGATTTGCCCAAGGCATAGCCGCGCGGTAATCACACTCTTCAAAACCAACTACGCCAAGCTCGTCCCCATAGAACACGCTTGGAGTTCCAACAGACGTAAGCAAACAAAGCTCAGCCAAGCGGAATCGCTTATCCACCGCGGAAGAATCGCCAGAATCCGCGGAATTTTGCGCACACAAGCTCCTAAAGCGACTAACGTCATGACTATCAAGCAAATTCAATTGACCTTGAACAATCGGGAATGGGTATCTTAAAAGCATATCCACAAATCGACTATTAAACTCACGCGCATTAATCTTACCAAAAGCAAAGAAATCGCGGCAAACTTTGCGGAACTCGTAGTTCATAGTGGAGTCAAACATATCTCCTTGGAGCCAACGCTCAGAATTCTCCCAAATCTCCGCAATTAGCACACTATCTTTTTTAGTCTTTTTAGCAACAGCGCGGAAGGCACGCCAAAAGTCTTTATCAACCTCATTAGCAACATCCAAACGCCAACCGTCAACATCAAAATCTTCAAGCCAATAGCGGCAAACGTCCATAAAATAGTCGCGAACTTTTGGATTAGAAGTATTAAGCTTTGGCATTTTACGCTCATACGCAAAACACGTATAGCTTGGGCGCTCGCCATCTTCGGGGCGCTTAACAGGGAACTTTAATCCATAGAACCAATCCTTGTATTGCGAATTTTCGCCATTTTTAACAACATCGTCAAACGCGAAGAAATACCAACTAGAATGATTAAAAACGCCGTCAATAATTATGTGCATGCCGCGATTATGAACCTCGCTAACAAGCTCCTTAAAATCGTCGTCGGTTCCTAAATTAGGGCAAACATGGTAATAGTCAAGAAGATCGTAACGATGGTACTCTGCAGCTGTAAAAATAGGATTTAAATACAAGCAATTAAAGCCCAAATCCTCAATATAATCAAGATTTTCGATTATTCCTCTAATGGTTCCACCTAAACGAGTGTGTAAAGTTTGGCCAGTTTTTTCATCAAAATAATCTTTTGCCTCGCAACTTATGCCACGTTTAGAATCTGCAAAACTATCTGGGAAAATGTTATAAACAACAGCCTCTTTAAGCCAATTAGGAACGTCGCTAATCTCCTCGCGGCGAATAAATGGGAACTGGTAGACTTCTGTACGATCTTCTGGAAAATCAGTCGCAATAGTATCGGCGTACAAATACAAGTGCTCATACGCATCTTGCATCTCAAAGTAATAACAAACTCTATCTAAATCGCTGCTTATGTTTGCTTCATAGTAGTCAAAGTAATCGTCGCTTGCAATCTTTTCCATTTTCAGCGTGCAAAACTTGTCTAACGGAGTTAAATCAACGCGATTCCCGTAGTGCAAAACGCCTGAACAAAGATTATTCTTTGCTGCACGCAAGCGAATTGTTAAGCAATATTCTGCCGTAGAATACGCGTATTGTGAAAGTGGCCTATGCAATATTGCTTGACGATTTATCATTTACATTTCCTTTCTAGCCTCGCTGCCATTGTTTTCGACTTTATCACCTACTGTGCCACACCGCCACACTTTTATGCGATCTCCTAAAACAGCAAGCACAAACAATCAAATTGCACGCAACGGACTTAGCATTAATGTAGTATTGCTCTAAAGATGCGCATACTTAAGTTTGGCAACACGCAACAAACACACTGGAGGCGAATATGCTTTTAGCAGTAGACATTGGCAACACGAATATTGTGCTTGGATTCTTAGATAACGGCAAGATTGTTGGCACATATAGAATGACTACAAAAGCAAATCACACTTCCGACGAATACGGCATTATGATTACGCAATTCCTTAATTTAAGCGGTTTTAGCGTAAACGATGTTGAAGATGTTATTGTTGCTTCGGTTGTTCCAAAAGTTATGCACTCGTTCCGTGCAAGCATTGTTAAGTTTTTGCAAATCGACCCTATGATTGTAGGTCCTGGAGTAAAAACTGGCGTAAATATTAGGATTGACGAGCCTCGCTCTTTGGGCGCAGACTGCTTAGCAGATTGTGTTGGCGCGTTTAAAGAATACGGCGGCCCAGCATTGGTAATTGATTTTGGCACAGCTACAACTTATAACTACGTTGATAAAAGCGGAGCAATTACTTGCGGACTTATTTGCACGGGAATCAGCTCGGCTGCGGCAGCTCTATGGGATAATACTGCTCAGCTTCCAGAAGTTGAGATTTCTCGACCTAAATCCGTTCTTGCAAAATCAACTCGTCCTGCTATGCAAGCTGGCCTCTACTACAGCTTCCTCGGAGGCATTGAGCGCACAATTGAGCAATTCAAAATAGAGATAAATGAGCCTTTTAAGGTTGTTGCTACAGGAGGCTTGGGGCGACTTTTTGAAAAAGATGTTAAAGCAATCGATTACTACGATCCAAATTTGATTTTTAAGGGAATGTACGAGATTTATAGAAGAACAATCGGTTGCTAGCGACTTTTCCTTTGGATTACAAACCTAAAGCGCATAAGTCTTAGCTAACACTCTTAGCTCGCACTTATAGCGCACAACATCTTATCGCACAACAAAACCTTGATTATACCCGTATTCTTTTAAGTCTTTTTTCCAAAGCGCGATTCCGTCTTTAAGGCGAATCTTAGGGCCAGGGTCGTCTGGAAGAACAAAATCTTTTCCGTCATCTTGCTTAATTCCAGCGTCAATCATAGCTTTAATGTTTAAACGCGCTTTTGACTTTCGATTCCAATCGTAAGCTAAGCCAACTGTGGAGCGAAAATCACTACGCGAATATACTTCAAATGGCAAATACTTGTACCCCGTATACACATGTTGCGCCGCATCCGCAAAAACTCTATTAAAGCGTTGCCCGCCAAAGTATGGCACTTTAATTCCTCTAGAATCCAAAACAGTAGTCTTATTCAAAAATGCGCTATCTCTAAGAGTTACAACGTCTGCTGGGAATGCTCCCGAACTAACGCGTTCTTTAATGCCTTGTTGATTGTGGCAAACAAAATCAACAAAACGCATTGCAGCTTCTGGCTTCCTGCTAGATTGCAATACACTTAGCGCAGATCCGCCCATTTGCGCATTATTATTTTTGCCATCCATTGTTGGAACTCTTGCAACACGCCACAACCCTGCTCCGCCTGGAATGTCATGCATTAAAAGAGAAGTCATCCACGCTCCAGCAAAAACGGAAGCAACATTTCCAGAACCAACAGCGCTCTTCCAAGCTGGAGTCCACGTTGTAAGCCTTGTGTCCACTAAGTCTTCGTCAATCATTAATTGCCAAAATTTTGTAAAGTCTTTTGTTCCTTTATCTTTACTTAAACGAACAGTAACGGTTTTTCCGTCGTGCGAAGTTATAAACGGATGCCCGCCCGAAAGCCAAATCATAGCGTTGTAAAAGCTAGCATCCCCAGAATCCGCAGCAATATAAACACCAATATTTTTTAGCTTTCTTGCTGCGTGAATGTAGTCTTTCCAAGTGTGAATTTGCGTAGCATCCACGCCCGCTTGGCTAAACACATCTTGATTATAAAACCACGCTAAAGGCCCTGAATCCATTGGCAAACCGTATATTCGGCCTCCTAATTGAACAGAAGACCATGATCCTTGCGTGTAAAATGTTTGAGTTCCCTGTACCCTATCTGTAATGTCTAGAAGCTGGCCACTAACAGCGTATTGTGGCAAAGCATAGTACTCAAGTTGAGCAACATCTGGCATGCCATAGCCATCTTGAATAGCGCTATTAAGATTGCTATACCCACTTGTGTCTTTAACACTAACGCGAATATCTGGATTTTGCTTCTCAAAATCTTCAGCAATCCGCTTCATGCTTGGCTCCCAAGACCACACTGTGATTTTTGTTCTAGAATCAACAGATCCGCATGACGCACAAAAAACAACAACAAAAACGCATATAATCGCAGTTATTATGCGCATAACAAAACAGTCAGCAATCTGCTTGCGATTTTTGTGCGGTCTTCTTGCACTCATAACACTCATTGTATTGCTATTCCACAGTTACGGATTTTGCAAGATTCCTAGGCTTGTCAACGTCGTAGCCCTTAAGCTTTGCCATATTCATAGCAAAAAGTTGCAATGGTACAACATCTACAAGAGGGCTTAGCAATGTTGGGCATTTAGGGCGCCAAAACACAATATCTGCGTAACGCTCAGCGTCTGGATCACCGTCTTCTGCAACAGCAATCGTAAACGCTCCGCGAGCCTTAACTTCTTCGATTCCCGAGATTACTTTAGCGTGTAAAACGTCTCTGCCTCTAGAAGATGGCACTATAACAACAACTGGCTCTCCCTTATCTACAAGAGCAATCGGACCGTGCTTTAACTCTCCTGCAGCAAAGCCTTCTGTAAACGTGTACGCAATCTCTTTTAGCTTTAATGCGCCTTCTAGCGCTACTGGGTAGCCAACGTGCCTGCCAAGGAACAAGAACGATTTTGCGTCCATCGTTCGCTTTGCAGCTTGCATAATCGAGTCCGTTTGCGTATCTAAAACGTTTTGAATTTTATCTGGCATTTCTTTAAGCTGAGACACGATTTGCTGAATCTCATCCCTGTACATTGTTCCCTTGACTTGAGCCAAATAAAGACCAAGCATGTATGCTGCTACGATTTGCGCAACGAAGGCTTTTGTGGAAGCAACTGCGATTTCTGGGCCTGCATGCGTGTAAAGTACAGCATCCGATTCTCGAGGAATACTCGAGCCTTGAGTGTTGCATATTGCAAGCACGCGGCTACCCTGCTCACGCGCATGCCTTAACGCCATTAGCGTGTCCATTGTTTCGCCAGATTGAGATATTGCAACAACAAGCGTTCTATGCGTTAAAATCGGGTCTCTGTACCTAAATTCGTGAGCCAACTCCACTTCTACTGGCACGCGCACCCAATGTTCAATCGCATATTTTGCAACTAATCCAGCGTAGCTTGCTGTTCCACAAGCCACAACTATTATCTTGTCGATTGATCGCAAAATATCTTGACTAATCCTAACTTCGTCAAGAATAATGTTCCCTTTTGCGTCGAATCGCCCACGCAAAGTATCGGCTACAGCATGCGGATCTTCGTGGATTTCCTTATCCATAAAGGAATCCCACCCGCCTTTTTCTACCGCAGAAGCATCCCAGTCTACTGTAAAGTAACTAGGGTTTTCAATCTTATATGCCATCAA
>QWCU01004630.1_pt1 | contig 112167 bp, 95 predicted proteins | sample 1972601 | NCBI WGS metagenome assembly QWCU01 (sample SAMN09866700, study PRJNA288562) | Human vaginal metagenome isolate pre2_vaginal, whole genome shotgun...
ACCAGTCGGTCGTGAATTGCGTGATAAGCGCTTCATGAAGATTGTGTCCCTCGCCCCGGAGGTGATCTGAGATGGTAGCCAAGATTAAGTCCGGCGACCAGGTAAAGGTTATCCGCGGCAAGGATCGCGGTAAGGAAGGCAAAGTACTTCGTGTACTCGCCGAAGACCGTTTGATCGTCGAGGGTGTTCAGGTTGTTAAGAAGCATGTGCGTGCTACCCAGCAGGGTCAGCAGGCAGGCATCGTCTCTGTTGAGGCTCCAATTCACCGTTCTAACGTTATGGTGATTGACCCAGAGACCAAGCAACCAACCCGCGTGGGCGTGATTGTTAAGCAAGAAGCTCGCGACGGCAAAGTAAAGACCGTGCGCGTGCGTGTAGCTAAGAAGTCCGGAAAGGAGCTGGCATGACCGATACTACAGTTGAGGCGCCGGCAACTCCGCGCTTAAAGCAGCAATACAATGATCAAATCGTTCCAGCTTTGGAAAAGGAATTTGGCCACACTAATCCTATGCAGGTGGCTCGTTTGCAGAAGGTCGTCGTCTCTATGGGCGTCGGCGCTGCAGCTCGCGATTCCAAGCTCATCGAAGGTGCGATTAAGGATCTCACTTTGATCACTGGTCAGAAGCCAAAGGTTACTAAGGCTAAGAAGTCTGTTGCGCAGTTCCATTTGCGCGAAGGACAGGCTATTGGCGCTTACGTAACTCTTCGTGGCGATCGTATGTGGGAATTCTTGGATCGTTTGCTCACTCTGGCTTTGCCACGTATCCGCGATTTCCGTGGTATTAATGGCAACCAGTTCGACGGTCAGGGTAATTACAACTTCGGTCTTACGGAGCAATCAATGTTCCACGAGATTGATCCTGATTCGATTGATCATCAGCGTGGTATGGACATCACCGTGGTGACCACCACCAAGGACGATGTGGAAGCGAAGTCGCTACTTAAGCACCTCGGTTTCCCATTCAAGGAGAACTGATATGGCAAAAACCGCTCTGAAAAACAAGGCGGCCGCTAAGCCGAAGTTCAAGGTGCGCGCTTATACGCGTTGCCAGGTTTGTGGTCGTCCTCACTCCGTGTATCGCAAGTTCGGTCTGTGCCGTGTATGCCTTCGTGAAAAGGCACATCGCGGTGAGTTGCCGGGTGTTACGAAGTCCAGTTGGTAAATATCGAGACGCTGAAGGTCCACTGCTTTATAAATAACTAAAACAGGCGGTGGAAACCACGGCGAGAAAGGGCGTTAGCCCAACATGACAATGACAGATCCTATCGCAGACATGTTGACACGTCTGCGTAATGCGAGCGCGGCAAAGCACGATATCGTGGAAATGCCGTACTCCAAATTCAAGGCGAATATCGCCGAGATTCTTAAGCGCGAAGGCTACATTAAAGACTTTGCTGCTAAAGAAGCTAAGGTTGGACAGACTTTGGAAGTTACGTTAAAGTACGGCTCCAATGGTCAGCGTTCCATCCAGGGCATTAAGCGCATCTCTAAGCCAGGCTTGCGTCGTTACGCAAAGTCTGATTCTTTGCCTATGCCTCTTGGCGGTCTCGGTATCGCTATTATCTCGACCAGCTCGGGATTGTTGACTCAGAAGGAATGCCTCGATCGAGGCATTGGCGGCGAAATCGTCGCCTACGTATGGTGAGAAAGGAGAGCTGAAAATGGCATCGCATATTGGTAAGCTCCCCGTCGACATTCCTGCAGGCGTGGAAGTTAAGATTGAAGGTCAGTCCTTTAGCGCTAAGGGTGCTAAGGGCTCTGATTCCTATGTAATTCCAGAAGGTATTACCGCTGAAGTTGCTGATGGCAAGATCGTTTTGACCCCAGTTGACGATTTGCGTCCAACTCGTGCAAAGCACGGCTTGGCTCGCGCAATCGTGGCGTCTATGGTTAAGGGTGTGCACGAAGGCTACGCCAAGACTCTAGACATTGTTGGAACTGGTTATCGTGCTGTAATGAAGGGCAAGGGCATTGAGTTCTCGCTCGGCTATTCGCACACTATTACCGTTCAGCCACCTGAGGGCATTGAGTTTGAATTGCCAAACGCAAATCAGGTAATCGTCAAGGGTACTGACAAGCAGGCCGTTGGTCAGGCTGCCGCTAACATTCGCAAGCTTCGTGCTCCAGAACCTTATAAGGGCAAGGGCATTAAGTACAGCGATGAGCGTATTTTGCGCAAGGCTGGAAAGGCTGGTAAGTGATATGAGCGTTAAGATTTTCGGTAAGGGTACCAAAGTCGCACGTTTGCGTCGTCACGCCCGCCTTCGTAAGCGCATCTCTGGCACTCCAGAGCGCCCACGTTTGGTAGTTTCTCGTTCTAACCGTCACATGGTTGCTCAGATTGTGGATGACACTAAGGGTCTTACCCTTGTAAGCGCTTCCACCTTGACTTCTGACTTCGCTGGTTTTACTGGTACGAAGACTGAAGCTGCTACCAAGGTTGGCGAGTTAATCGCAGCCAAGGCGAAGGAAGCGGGAATCACCGCTGTTATCTTCGATCGTGGCGGTAATAAGTATCATGGTCGCGTCGCAGCCGTAGCTGAAGGCGCCCGTCAGGGAGGTCTAGCACTGTGAGCGATAACGAAAAGGAAACCCAAGTGGCTGAAGAAACTCAGAACACTCAGGCATCCGCTGAGGAGCGTACCGACGATCGTCGTTCCCGTCGTTCTAAGGGCGAAGGTAAGCGTAGCGAACGTCGTAGCCGTCGTGAAGAAAACCGCGGCGAAGAGCTTTTGGATCGCGTAGTTACTATTAACCGTGTTTCCAAGACCCACAAGGGTGGCCGTACCTTTAGCTTTGCAGCACTTGTTGTTGTTGGCGACGGTAAGGGCACTGTTGGTGTTGGTTACGGTAAGTCTCGCGAAGTTCCAGCAGCTATCGCTAAGGGTCAGCTTGACGCTAAGAAGCATATGTTTACTGTTCCACGCATTCGTGGTACCGTGACTCACCCTGTGTTGGGTCACGATGCTGCTGGTACAGTTTTGCTTCGTCCAGCTGCTCCAGGTACTGGTGTAATCGCTGGTGGCGCTGTGCGTGCTGTTATGGAGTGCGCTGGCATTACCGATATCCTCACCAAGTCCATGGGCTCCGCAACCGCTGTTAACGTGGTTCGCGCTACTGTGGATGCTTTGAAGAAGCTTGAAGAGCCAGAGGAGATTTGCGCTCGTCGTGGACTTTCCCTCGAGGAAGTTGCACCAGACGCATTGCTTCGTGAGCGCGCTGCAGGCATTGCCGAAGCTCGCAAGGCTCGTGAAGAAGCTCAGGCTGCTAAGGCTGCCCAAGCAAAGGATGGTGAGTGATGGCTAACTTGAAGATCACTCTGGTGCACGGTTTGGTTCATTCCACCGAGCGTCAGCGCGCGAACGTTCAAACTCTCGGTCTTCACAAGATTGGCCAGAGCGTTGTTCGCGAGGACAATCCAGTCAATCGTGGCTTGGTTATGGCCGTTCGCCACTTGCTGAGCGTTGAGGAGGTTGACTGATTATGGCTAATGAAGAACCAATGTTGCACATGCACACGTTGCGTCCAGCTCCAGGAGCTAAGAAGGATCGCATCCGCGTGGGTCGTGGTGAAGGCTCTAAGGGTAAGACTTCGGGTCGTGGAGACAAAGGTACGAAGAAGCGTTACCAAGTTCGTCCAGGCTTTGAAGGCGGCCAGCTTCCACTTTACATGCGCTTGCCTAAGCTTCGTGGCTTTAAGAGCCCATTCAAGAAGGAGTTCCAGGTTGTTAATGTTGCAGCCCTTGCAGAACTCTTCCCAAAGGGTGGTGAAGTCACTGTTGCTGATTTGGTAGTTAAGGGCGCTGTGCGTGATGGTTACCCAGTTAAGGTTTTGGGCGATGGCGATCTTAAGGTTGCTTTGACTCTTAAGGGAGTTAAGGCTTCTGCATCCGCTAAAGCCAAGATCGAAGCTGCTGGTGGCTCTGTTAGCGAAGAGTAGTAATAAGTAGTAATACTTAAGCTAGTAATGCTAATTAACGCAGTGATTTAACTGTTTAATAATCCCCCTAGTTTGCGCTGGGGGGATTATTTTATTGCAAAACTCACTCAATTATTGTTTCAGTATGTACCGTGATATAAACTATTGCCTCAGAGTTTGTTTTTTTACTGGTGCGCCTAGATCGTAGCGCAAAAAAGGGAGGAAGACCCAGGTGAAAACGTTAATCCAGGCCTTCAAGACGAAGGAGTTGAGGAATAAGATCCTCTTCGTCTTCGCAATGATTATTATCTACCGAATCGGCTCATTTATTCCGATTCCTGGAGTTGACTACAAAGTTATTCGAGCTTGCACCGCTAAGCTGGCTTCTTCTAGCGAGAACTTTATTGGGTTGGTGAATCTGTTCTCTGGCGGTTCTCTTTTGCAGCTTTCGATTTTTGCATTGGGTGTTATGCCATACATTACGGCGTCCATTGTTATTCAGTTGCTTAGAGTTGTGATTCCACGCTTTGAGGCTCTTCACAAAGAAGGTCAATCTGGAGAAACAAAGCTTACTCAGTACACCCGTTACTTAACCATCGGTTTGGCTGTTTTGCAATCAACTACCATTTTGGTTACGGCTCGTTCTGGCGCGTTATTTAACTATCAATGCGGCCAAGTTATTCCAGACGGTTCTATGTGGAGCCTTATTGTAATGGTCTTAATCATGACTGGTGGCACTGGCCTCATAATGTGGATGGCAGAGCTTATTACAGATAAGGGTATTGGCCAGGGTATGTCTGTATTAATCTTTATGTCTATCTGCTCTGGATTCCTTCCAAAGTTGTGGGAAATCGGTTGGGGTACGAATGGCCTTAATGGAGATTGGACTAAGTTCTCCATTGTTGCTGGCGTTTTCCTTGTGATTCTTATTTTCGTTGACTTTGTGGAGCTTGCTCAGCGTAGAATCCCTGTTCAGTACACGCGCCGAATGATTGGTCGCAAGATGTATGGCGGCTCTTCCACATACTTGCCATTAAAGGTGAATATGAGTGGCGTTATTCCACCAATCTTTGCGTCTTCGATTCTTGCTATTCCAACACTTCTTGCTCAGTTTGGAGATAGTCGTAAGGATTGGGTGCGTTGGATTAATGCCAATTTAGCAAACTCTACTTCTGCTTGGTACATAGCGTTGTACACCGTTATGATTGTGTTCTTCTGCTTCTTCTACACCGAGATTACTTTTAATCCAGATGAGACTGCAGACAACATGAAGGAATACGGCGGATTTATTCCTGGTATTCGCGCTGGTAGCGCTACAAGCCGTTATCTTAGCTACGTTATGAATAGGCTTAACACAGTTGGTGCTATTTACTTGCTGTTTGTGGCTTTGATTCCAACGGTTTTGATTATGTCTTTGCATCTTAATATGAAGCTTCCATTTGGTGGTACAACAATTCTGATTATTGCTGGTGTTGGTTTGGATACTTTGCGTCAAGCTAAGGCTCAAACTGAGCAATTCCAGTATGCTGGATTCCTGTTTGATCACAGCAATAATAAGCAGGTTGCTAAGTAGTATTTCAGATAGGTTTTGTTTAATATTTGTATTGGATTTGCATTGGCATAAAACTAGGAGATTAATATGCGATTGTTAATTATGGGTCCGCAAGGAGTAGGTAAAGGCACTCAAGCTGCTTTGCTTGCAGAGCATTACAATATTCCTGCTATTTCTACTGGCGATATTTTCCGTTACAACTTAAAGAATAAAACGGAGCTTGGCAAGAAGGTTCAAGGTTATCTCGATAAGGGAGAGCTTGTTCCAGATGAATTAACAAATAGCATTGTTAAAGATCGTCTTGCTCAAGATGATGCAAAGAATGGCTGGATTCTAGATGGCTATCCTCGCAACGCTTCTCAAGTTCAGGCGCTTGATCGCATGTTGGAAGAGCTTGGTACTCCACTAGATCATGTTGTTGCTCTCGAAGCAGAGCGTGAGGTTTTGCTCGAGCGTATGCAAAAGCGTGCTGTAGAGCAGGGGCGTTCCGACGATACTCCAGAAGTTATTGCTAAGCGTTTGGAAACTTACGAGAAGGAAACAGCTCCTTTGCTGGATATTTACGAAAGCCGTGGTCAACTTGTTGAAGTTGATGGCGTTGGAGATATTGCCGAAATCAACAATCGCATAGTTGAATCCTTGGTATGAGATTTATTTAAGATTTAGATTTTCTCATATTAATAATGCGCCTCTTGCGACACGCCGAGTGTTGTATTGGGCGCATTTACTGTATCATAGAAGATTGGCGTGTCTTCGGATGCGCAAAGTAGTATATCCAAGGAACGGAACGAGGCTCATGGCAAAAGACGGTGTGATTGAAGTCGAAGGCACGGTAGTAGAAGCACTACCTAACGCGATGTTTCGCGTTCAGCTTGAGAACGAGCACATCGTACTAGCGACGATTTCGGGAAAAATGCGTAAGAATTACATTCGCATTCTTCCGCAAGATCGTGTTGTGCTGGAGATGAGTCCTTACGATTTGAACCGCGGACGTATTACGTACCGTTATAAGTAAAGGTACAAGCAAAGGAAAACCATGAAGGTCAGCCCTAGCGTGAAGAGGATCTGCGAAAACTGCCGCGTGATCCGCCGTCACGGTCGCGTCATGGTGATTTGCATCAACCCACGTCATAAGCAGCGTCAGGGCTGAGTGGATCTCCACCGCGAATATAAAGGAATAAGGCGCTAAGTCGCAGCTTAAGCTGAACCCTGGGTGCGCAGGCCCAGGCCGTAAATAATCGATATTATTGCGGGAGACTTGGTGCACGACCTGCGTAATAGTAAAGGAATTACAATGGCACGTCTTGCCGGAGTAGATATTCCCAATGAGAAGCGCATTGAGATTGCCCTCACCTATATTTTTGGTGTAGGTCGCACTCGCGCTAAGGAAACGCTTGCCGCGACCGGTGTTAATCCGGATACCCGCGTCAAGGATCTTACGGATGAACAGTTAATCACTTTGCGTGATTATCTTGAGGCCAACTATAAGATTGAAGGCGATTTGCGTCGTGAAATCGACGCTGACATCCGTCGTAAGATTCAGATCAACTGCTATCAAGGCCAGCGTCATCGCAAGGGTCTTCCTGTGCGTGGTCAGCGTACTAAGACTAATGCTCGTACTCGTAAGGGTCCAAAGCGTACTGTCGCCGGGAAGAAGAAGGCCACCCGATAATAGTAGTCGGTGGTCGGCTCTAGGCCACGAGTTAATTCTCATCGGCCTAGACATACCAACTAATTCGTCATTAGGAAACGAGGGTCAATGGCAGCTGCAAAGCAAGCCTCGCGCAAGCCGCGTCGCCGGGACCGCAAGTCGGTACCGGTTGGGCAGGCGCATATTAAATCAACATTCAATAACACGATTATTTCCATCACCGATCCATCGGGTGCAGTCCTTTCTTGGGCTTCCGGTGGCGATGTCGGCTTTAAGGGTTCCCGCAAGTCGACTCCTTACGCTGCAGGTATGGCTGCTGAGTCTGCTGCTCGTAAGGCAATGGAACATGGCCTGAAGAAGGTCGACGTGTTTGTTAAGGGTCCAGGTTCCGGTCGTGAAACCGCTATCCGTTCCCTTCAGTCCGCGGGTCTTGAAGTCGGTTCTATTACCGACGTCACCCCACAAGCGCATAACGGCGTTCGCCCACCAAAGCGTCGCCGCGTCTGAGCACTCTTACGAATCCATCCATCCAACCCGCTTATGGGCGGCGAGTGCACCACCGACCAGAAGCTGAAAGGATACAAAAGTGCTTATCGCACAGCGTCCAACACTTACCGAGGAATCACTGAATCCCCAGCGTTCTCGCTTTACTATTGAGCCGTTGGAACCAGGTTTCGGATACACGCTCGGCAATTCGCTGCGTCGTACCTTGTTGAGCTCCATTCCAGGTGCGGCCGTTACTTCGGTACGCATCTCTGGTGCTTTACACGAGTTCACGACTCTGCCAGGTGTTGAAGAGGATGTCACTGAAATCCTGCTGAACATCAAGGGCATCGTACTTACAAGTGAGTATGACGAGCCAGTAGTGATGTATCTACGCAAGAGCGGCAAGGGTGAGGCAACAGCTGGAGATATTACTCCTCCTGCTGGCGTCACTATTGCCAACCCACAGATGCATATCGCTACACTTGCTGAAGATGGCGAGCTCGAAATTGAGTTCACTGTGGAGCGTGGTCGTGGCTACGTGCCTGCTCAAATGAATAAGCAGGAAAACAGCGAAATCGGTCGCATTCCAGTGGATTCGATCTACTCGCCAGTTTTGAAGGTGAGCTATAAGGTCGAAGCTACCCGCGTGGAACAGCGCACGGACTTCGATAAGCTCATCCTGGATGTGGAAACTAAGCCAGCTATTACACCACGCGACGCGGTTGCGTCCGCAGGTTCGACTTTGGTTGAGCTTTTCGGTCTTTGCCGTGAGCTTAACGTCGATGCTGAAGGTGTTGAAGTTGGTCCAGCTCCAGTCATGGCGGAAGCTGATTCCCAAATGGCCACTCCAATTGAGGATTTGAACCTAACGCAGCGCAGCTACAACTGCTTGAAGCGTGAAGGAATCCACACAGTTGGTGAGCTGGTAGTTCACACTGAGCAGGATTTGCTCGATATTCGTAATTTCGGCATGAAATCCATCGATGAGGTTAAAGAAAAGTTGCAATCCATGGGATTGTCTCTTAAGCCTTCACCGCTTGGCTTTGACGCCAATAATCTCGAAGGTGGCACATTCTTCTCGCCAGAAGACGAGTAAACAGACCACCGCAAATCGTCGCGGTTTTTGGATGTTCGGGTTTTTGCCCACCTGAATTCCGCGGCAATAAGGAGTAATAATGCCTACACCGAAACAAGGGCCTCGTCTGGCTTCTAGCCCAGCGCATGAGCGCCTGATGCTGGCCAATATGGCTACCAGCCTCTTCCAGCACGGTCGTATTGTGACTACTTTGCCAAAGGCAAAGCGTCTTCGTCCACTTGCTGAGCGTTTGGTAACATTCGCTAAGCGTGGCGATTTGCATTCGCGCCGCCGCGTGTTGCGCGTAATTCGCAATAAGTCCGTTGTTCACATGCTTTTCACTCAGATTGCTGAGCAGATGAAGCAGCGTGAAGGTGGCTATACTCGCATCGTTAAGATGGCCCCTCGTCGTGGTGATACTGCTCCACAGGCTATTATCGAGCTTGTTGTTGAGCCAGTAAGCCCAAAGAAGGCTGTTGTTAAGGAAGCTGAGTCCGCTACTAAGGTTGCTGCTAAAGAAGAAGCAGCCGAGTAGTTGAGATTAGCATCTTGATGCATCGGTAAGTAAATCTTTTGCGATTAATCGCAAGTATAAAGGTTTATTAAACGGGTTGGAGATATCTCCAGCCCGTTTTCCTATATCTGACATATATTTTCTATATCTGGTATCAATTATTATTGAACTATGTCAAATATTCTCGATTTACTGAATAACGATTTTACTAATTTTAAAGAGCGAAAATTCAACGCCGTAGATTCGCTTATTTTATGCGAGTTGGCGTATATTTGCATGCCTGAATCGATTCCAAAGTATAATGACGATTCTAACGCACTAGCAACCGTTCCTTTAAGCGAATTGCTTCGCGGCGAGGATTTTTCTTCAATGTTTAGCTCTGGTTCTACTAAGGTAGATGAGTTTCGCAAGAATCTACTTTTGGCTGTTGAGTCTAGCCCGCGTTATAGGGGCATGCGTGTTGGTGAGGTTCTTGAACGTTTTGATGAGTCGAATATTGATGACTCTTGCGAACAGCAATTTGCGGCTGTTACTTTTGATTTAACAGATTGCATTGGGTCTAGCTGCTTTGTTGTAGCTTTTAGAGGAACAGATAACACGCTTGTTGGCTGGAAGGAAGACTTTAACATGGCATTTCGCTGCCCAGTGCCAGCGCAGGAGTCGGCGGCGGAGTATTTGCTCTCTATATCTAGGCGCGCATGTAAAGATTCTTGCAAAAGTGGCGGTATTCGTGGGATTTTTAGCAGTGTTGGTGATTATTTTGCGAATTTGTTTAATAAGAAGAGTGATTTTAAGAATAGTGATTTAGATAAGAGCAATCTAGAAAATAGCAATGATTGCGATTTAAACGATTGCGATTTAAGTGATAATCCTAAAATATTTGTTGTGGGCCATTCAAAAGGCGGGAATATGGCTGCATACGCGGCAATGCGATTAGACGCGCACGATCGAAGCCTTGGAAATCATATTAGTAAAATCTATTCAATGGACGGCCCTAGTTTTGGCTCGGATGTTGTTGATCCAAAGGTTTTTTCTCGCGTTGTTTCCAGAATCGAAAAAGTTGTTCCGCAATCTGCTTTTATTGGATTGATTATGGATACGGGAGTGCCGTATAAGGTTACAGCTGCTGATTCGATTGGATTAATGCAACATTTTGGCATGTATTGGCAAGTTAAAGATGGAGATTTTGACTACTGCGATTGTGTAACTCCGCGCGCTCTGGCCGTTTCTAAAGCTGCAAACGAGTGGATGATGAGTTTGCCATTTGAAGAGCGAAAACGCAGAATTGATAGTGTTTACAGCATGTTTAGCAGTTTAGGGTACTCGACTTTCGACGAGATGTCTTCGCATTGGTCGGAGGTTGTTCCTGCATTATTGAAGATTGCAATGCATATGGATTCAAAAACATATGAGTTGATTCGTAGCGTTATGAGTGCTTTTGCGCTCGCTAGTGTGCCTTCAGATAAGGAAAACTAGTGGAAGTCTGTTTGGAAAGTCTGTTTGTAAGTCTGTTTGGAAAGGTTTTGAATGCGTCTTCGTTTGGATTTAGCGTATGATGGCGGCGATTTTTATGGTTGGGCAAAGCAGCCTACTTTGCGCACCGTTCAAGGTGTTTTAGAAGACGCATTGCACAAGGTTTTGCGCGTGAATAAAGACGATGCTAGCGAACCTTTGCGCCTTAGCGTTGCTGGCCGCACAGATACGGGCGTTCACGCATCTTACCAAGTTTGCCATTTAGACGTTTCGGAATCCGTTTTGCAAAATTGCGTCGGTCACACAAATCTTACGCCAGTAAAAGCCTTGGAATATAGGCTTTGTGGCGTTTTGCCTAAAGACATTTCAATTCACAGCGTAACCATTGCGCCAAGCGGTTTTGATGCGCGTTTTTCTGCGTTGGATCGCACATACGTGTATAGGATTAGTGATGCTGCAAATCGCGCGAATTTGGATCCGCGCATGCGTGGCTTTGTGTTGCAACTTGACTACGACTTAAACGTTGATGCCATGAATCAGGCGGCGTCTTTGATTGTTGGTTTGCACGATTTTGGCTCTTTTGCGCGGCCAAATCCTGGTGGAACTACGATTCGCTGCGTTAAAAAGGCTGTTTGGAATCGCGTTTGCGTGGTGAGCTGTTTATCTAAATCAACTGGAAAAATTCCTTGCATTGAGAACGGTTTGCTTGAGTTTACTATTGTTGCAGACGCGTTTGCGCATAACATGGTTCGTTCGCTTGTTGGAGCGTGCGTGCAAGTTGGGTGTGCAAAGCGTTCTGTTGATTGGTTCAAAAATAAGATTGAAAATCCTATTCGAGAAGGCTCTACTGGGCCGATTGCAGCAAATGGCTTGACTTTGGAATATGTTGAATATCCTAAAGATGAGGAGCTTGGTGCGCGAGCAAACGCGATTCGTGCTAAGCGCACGATCGAGGAGCTTGGGTGAGTGTCAACGCGCCATGCGTCTTATATATTCTAGGGTTGTTTTACAATTGAAAAGTTGCGTTTCTTTTTGCATTTGCGTTTTGCGTATTTGCGATTGGCGCAAAGGATGAATGTCCGAGCGGTCTAAGGAGCACGCCTCGAAAGCGTGTGAGGGCTACACCCTCCGCGAGTTCAAATCTCGCTTCATCCGCAAGCAGGGTTTCTGGCGATTAGCCAGAAGCCCTTTTTGCTTACGCGAGTGATATTTCCTATTTCCTATTTGGTGTTGCTAGAGGGCTGGGTGTTTCTACGTTCGCGCGGTCTAAGCGCGCGAACGTCTTCGCCACGCAGAAGCAGTGCTTCTGCCTTGAGTGGCTCAGCGCTTTGAAGGAGCTTGAAACGCGCTATGCAATTTCAAGCTCAGTCAAAGCGCATAAATCATGGAAGAATCGCTAGGGTATCCATAAGAGTACGCGCTCATAATATGCGAAATAGTAATGTTTGCAAGAATCTCAATAAACTCTTGATTTGTTCTGCTAGAAAGTGCGCTATTATTAACGCTACCGTCTTTGTTTGTAGGGAAAATGGCTTGATTTAGCGCATCTAGTTCTCCGCGTGCACAATCCATATACGCTATTGCAACTATTGGCAAGTCTTTTGCGCTAGCTTCGTCTTTTGCAACGCCAGAATCCAGATTCTTTTGTGGTATTTCGTATACTTTTTGTCGCAAGTCGCTTCCGCTTGAAGCAAAGTGCATAAGCGTGTTAGCAATCGTAGCTGTAATATCGCTTTGTCTTAACGAAACATTATCAACATCTTTTGCAGCTAAAGTTTGTAACATAAAAGCTAGTTTGTCTTGTTCTAATGCGGCTTTTGCAAGTGGGTCGTGATTCCAATACAAGTTACTAGTGCTATTCGCAAAGTCATACAATTTTTTGTAAACGCTTGATTCCATTTGATTTGCGATTTTAGAGGCGTTTGCTGCTCCACTTTCGTTGCCTTGACTTAAGTTGGCCAATTTCCAAGTGTTTTGCGCGCTAAAAACAACGCCTTGAGCAAATCGTGCGTTGCATTGTATTGCAACGTTTTTCCAAGAATCCGCAGCATTTTGCAAGTCGTTTCTAGTTACGTTTGCTTCTTGTTTATCTACGATTTTTTGATTGTGCTTTGCGCTTTGTAGAACCTGGTAGCACTCATTATTGCTTTTAGATGAACGAACCGCAGTGTTGTTAACGTTATTAAATTGCCTTGATCCCGAGCAAGCGCTAAAAGCCATTAATACAGCAATAAGTGATGCAAATACTAGAACAAACTTTTTTTTGTGCATTGGAACACCTTTTGCTACGCGTTTGATAATATTTTGCACGCCTTGCAAGGCTTTAGAACAAAACAAAACGTGTCTGCATAATCTACTAAAATAGTCCGTGACTGTGACCAATGTTGGCTTGCCTTGTGTCTAACATTTTATGCTTAACATTTTTAATCATAGTCATAAGATTTTGCGCTTTACGTACTTGTTAAAATTAGATTTTAGCGTTTTGTTATGCGTAAAACGTATAAAAGAAGAATAAGTTAATTTTATAAGTGAAAATTTATAAATGAATCACAGGAGGACGTGCACGATGGAATTGGATTTGGCGGGAATGCATCAGCTTGCGGCTCAGCAGGGGATTAATGCCGATGAGCTGGACGAGGCACTCGCCGAGGCTTTGCGTCTTGCATACATGAAGACTTCCCACCCAGCAAGGCATGCTCGAGTTGAGCTAGATGAGCGTGCTGGCTGCTTTACTGTATGGGCACGAGATGAGATTCCGGGTGTTCCTACAGAAGATAATCCTCACCCAGCATTTACTTTGGGCGAGGAGTATGACGATACGCCTAGAGATTTTGGGCGTCTTGCTGCAGCAACAGCTCGCCAAGTTATTACTCAACTTTTCCGCAAAGTGGAAGATGACCGCGTATTTGGAGCTTTTTCTGGTCAAAAAGGAAAGCTTATTAACGGCATTGTGCAGCAGGATTCTAAAGATCCTTCTAATATTCACGTTGCTGTTGGAGATGTTGAAGCCATTTTGCCTAGAAGAGAGCAAGTTCCTGGCGAAAGGTATCGTCACGGCGAGCGTATTCGCGTTTATGTTGTAAACGTTGCTAGAGGTTTGCGCGGACCAGAAATAGTTGTTTCTAGGTCTCACCCAGATCTTGTTCGCAGACTTTTTGAGCGAGAAGTTCCAGAACTTGTTTCGGGAGCTGTTTCGATTATGGCAATTGCTCGAGAAGCTGGCGCTCGCACTAAGATTGCTGTTCGCGCTAATACCGATGGTGTTAATCCAAAGGGTGCTTTGATTGGTCCTGGTGGTTCGCGCGTTCGTGCTGTATTGGAAAATCTTGGTCAAGAAAAAATCGATATTGTTGATTGGTCGCAAGATCCAGCACAGTTTGTTTCCGCTGCGTTGTCTCCAGCAGTAGTAACTGAAGTTCATGTTGTTAGTGAGAAAAGTCAGACTGCTGTTGCTTTTATTCACGATTCTCAACTTTCGCTTGCCATTGGCAAGGAGGGTCAGAATGCGCGACTTGCAGCAAAGTTGACTGGTTGGAAGATTGGAATTGAGTCTGCGGAAGAGCATGCTAAAAAGCAAGAAGCTATGAACGCTGATTCTAATTCGGCGGAATAAGATTTTGCTAGCATTTAGCAAACTTGCGACACTCCCGAGAATCCAACGTTTCGAGTAAGCTGAAAGCTGCAATCTGGGCTTATTAACAGCTTTTTGCCTAGGGAACGAGGTACAAAATCATGGTTGAAATCATGGTTACACGATGAGATATCGCATTATGAGATATCTAAATAAAAAGCATAAGAGTAAGAATCTTATAACAATATAAAGTGGCTGCGTTCGTTTTACGCTGCCACAGACTGAGGAGAACACTGAGTGGTAAAAAAGCGCGTATACGAACTGGCCAAAGAATTTGGTGTAGATAGTAAAACCGTATTGGAACGTTTGAAGAGTATGGGCGAATTCGTAAAGTCCGCTTCTTCAACTGTTGAAGCTCCTGTAGTGCGTCGTCTAAAGACGGAATTTGTGCCTGCGGATTCTGCTGCAAAGAGCGAATCGAAGCCTTCTGCGTCTAAGAATGTTGATCATGCATCTAATAAATCTGCGGATTCTGCGTCTAATAGCAAGCCAGAATCTCATGGTCAAAATGCAGAAAAGAAGGCTAATCAAAAGCCAGAACAAAAGTCTTTTGCAAAGCAGAATTCTGCGCAAAAAGTGCATGAAAATCACGAATCTAAGACTTCTAATGTGCATGCTGCTACCACTGCAACTCCTAAGCCTTCGGCTGGAAACGCAAAACCTAATAATGCTTCTAGGTCTGGCGATTCAAAGCGCAACGCAGAAAAGCGCAGTGGTGCAGAATCTAAATCTGCTAAGCAAGAGCGTTCTGCGCAAATGCCTCCACGCCCTAGACCACACCAAGGCTCTGGCTCGGGAGCCGCTCCTCGTCCAGGAAACAATCCGTTTAGTCGAAAGCAGGGTATGCGCGCGCCTACACCTGGAGACATTCCACGCCCACACCCAATGTCGCGTCCAGGCGCAGCTGCAGAGAACGCTCGTGGCTCAAAGCCAGGATCTGGCAATGGCAACGGCGGCAACGGTGGTGGTCGCGGACGCGGTGGTCGCGGCGGAAACCGTCAAGGCGGCGGCAATGGCAATGGTGGAAACGGAGCAAATCGTTCCCAATGGCAAGGTTCGCATCGTTCAGGCGGCGGCAATGGTGGGGCAGGATCGCGCCCATCGGCAGAGTCGCGCTTTAACGCAAATCAAGCAGCAAGCTTCCAAGCAGCGGCTGCAGGCGCTCCAAACGCAGGCCCATCCAGGGGTGGTCGTGGTCGTGCAGGAGCCGCAGGTGCGTTTGGTCGCCAAGGTGGAAAGTCCTCTAAGGCTCGCAAGAATCGTCTTGCAAAGCGCAGGGAATACGAAGAGCTTAAAGCACCAGTTATTGGTGGTGTGCGTATTCCTTCGGGTAATGGCGCTACAATCCGCCTTCGTCAGGGAGCAACGCTTTCTGATTTGGCAGAAAAGATTGATGTAAATCCAGCAGCTTTGGTAACCGTTTTGTTCCATCTTGGAGAAATGGCTACAGCTACGCAGTCTTTGGATGAAACAACATTCCAAATTCTTGGCGAAGAAATCGGCTGGAATATTAGTCTTGTTTCTGCAGAAGAGGAAGATAAAGAGCTTCTTCAGCAGTTCGATATTGACTTAGACGAAGAAGAGCTTCAAGAAGACGATAATCTTGTAACTCGCCCTCCAGTTGTTACTGTTATGGGCCACGTTGATCACGGTAAAACTCGCTTGCTCGATACAATTCGTAAGTCGAATGTTGTAGCTCGAGAAGCTGGCGGTATTACGCAGCGAATCGGCGCTTACCAGGTTACAGTTACTTTAGACGGCGACAAGCGCAAGATTACGTTCTTGGATACTCCAGGCCACGAAGCGTTTACAGCTATGCGTGCTCGTGGTGCGGAGCTTACAGACGTTGCAATTCTTGTTGTTGCAGCAGACGACGGCGTTATGCCTCAAACTGTTGAAGCAATCAACCACGCACAGGCTGCTCACGTGCCTATTGTTGTTGCAGTAAACAAGATTGATGTTGCTGGAGCAAACCCAGATAAGGTGCGCGGTCAGCTTACAGAGTACGGTCTTGTGCCAGAAGAATACGGCGGCGACACAATGTTTGTGAATATCTCTGCAAAGCAGGGAACCAACGTAGATAAGCTTCTTGAGGCTGTTCTTTTGACTACAGATGCGGAGCTTGATCCTAAAGCAAATCCAAACATGGATGCTCGCGGTGCAACTGTTGAAGCTCGTTTGGATAAGGGTCGCGGAGCGTGCGGCTCAGCTTGCAAAGCGTCGTAAGGTTGTGTCTCTTGAAAGCCTTAAGGAACAGTTTGCTAAGTCCGAAGTGGATATGCTCAACATTGTTATTAAGGGTGATTCTTGCTGGCTCCGTTGAAGCTTTGGAAGACTCCTTAATGAAGATTGAGGTTTCCGACGAAGTTGGAATTCAGGTTATTCACCGCGGCGTTGGTGCGATTACGCAAAACGATGTGAACCTTGCAACAGTTGATAAGGCCGTTATTATTGGCTTCAACGTGCGTCCAAATCGCCAGGTTGCAGACTTGGCAGATCGCGAAGGCGTGGAAGTTAAGTACTACTCTGTTATTTACAAGGCAATCGAAGATATTGAAGCTGCTTTGAAGGGTATGCTTAAGCCAGAGTTTGAAGAGGTTGTTACATCTCATTCCGAGATTCGCGAAATCTTCCGCTCGTCCAAGTTTGGCAATATTGCTGGCGTTATGGTTCAAGATGGTGAGGTTAAGCGCGGAACCAAGTGCCGTATTTTGCGTAACGGTGTTGCAACTGTTAATGATCTTGAAATCTCCACTTTGCGTAGGTTTAAGGATGATGTGCAATCCGTTAGCGAAGGCTACGAAGCAGGCATTAATCTTGGAAGCTTTAACGACATTGAGCTTGGCGACGTAATCGAAACCTTTGAAATGAAGCAGATCGAGCGCAAATAATATGGCTGGAACAAACCCTAGAGCCGCGCGAATTGCGGCTTTGATTCACAGAGTGATTGCGTCCAATATGGAATCGCATTTGCACGATAAGCGACTTGCTAACGTAACGATTACAGAAGTGAGAGTTACTAACGATTTGCAAATAGCTAAAGTGTATTGGACGCAGCTTGGTACTGCTGGAAAAGAGCAGGGCGAGCGTATGCGCGCAAACCAGGCTTTGCAGCAGGCTAAGGGACGCTTACGCACTTTAGTTGGAGCTAAAGCAGGCTTGCGATTAACGCCTCAAATCCAATTTGTTTACGATGAAGTTCCTAGCGAAGCTCACGAGATTGAAGACATTTTGGTTGCGGCTCGCAAGCGTGACGAGGAGCTAGCTAAAGCGCGAGAAACAGCGCAATATGCTGGGGAAGCGGATCCGTATAAAAAGCCTCGTGAAGATGAGGATTTTGACGACGAGGATTTTGACGAAGACAGCGACTTTGAAGACGACGACTTTGCGGATTCTAGCGACTCTGCGGATTCTGGCGACTTTGATAGCGATGTAAATAGCGATTTTAGCGAGGGCAATGAGTAGTCCTGAATTACCATCTTCTAGCAAAGTACCATCTTCTGGCATTTTGCTAGTAGATAAGCCAAAAGGCGTTACCAGTCACGATGTTGTATCTTTTGCACGCGGCTTGTTGCACACTAAACGAGTGGGTCATGCTGGCACTCTTGACCCAATGGCAACAGGCTTGCTGATTCTTGGCTTTGGTAACGCCACGCGCTTGCTCAACTATTTGCTTGGTCACAATAAAACGTACGAAGCTGTGATTCGTCTTGGCGAGTCAACTAATACGGATGACGCAGACGGAAATGTTGTTTCAAGCGTGGATGATGAAAATGGCATTATAAACTTTGCAAATATTGATGAAATTCTTAAAGAATTGCGCGTTGTAATAGCAAAGAATTTTACTGGCTCGATTATGCAAACGCCAACATCTTTTTCTGCTATAAAAGTAAACGGCGTTCGTGCTTACGACTTAGCGCGTGAAGGTAAAGATGTTCATTTAGAGCCTAGAGAAGTTTTTATTTACGATTTTTCTTTGCTGGATGCGCATTTTAGTGTGGGCGTAAGTGGCGCGAAAGTTATTGATGTGCGCGCAAGCGTTTCTTGCTCTAGTGGCACGTATATTCGCGCTCTAGCACGCGATTTGGGGCGTGTTCTTGGAGTTGGAGGACACTTAGTTAGCCTTAGAAGAACGCGTATTGGCGATTTTTCTATAGAAGATAGTCGCGTGCTTAAGCTTAAAAGTGTTATTCGCACATTTACAAGCAAAAATGGCGTGACTCAAACTCGCGCGAAGGTTGTTTTAGACGATTTATACTATTCGCAAGGTTCATGCGAATCGCAAGCTGCTGGCGATTCGCCATCTGCTTTGCCAGCCTCGTCGCCTCTAGAAAACACTCTTAATCAACGCTTGCTAAGCATGTTTGAATCTGCAAAATTAACAATGCAAACAGTAGAAGTAAGTGAAAATCAAGCTAAAGACTTGCGATTTGGCAGAAAAATCACGATTTCTGCTATTAGTGCAAAAGACGCTACAAAGAACGCTATTGCATACGTAAAAGCCGCAAAAGATGAGCAAAACGACGTTGTTGCTGTTTTGCAGACCGCACAAAAGCGTCAAGCAACCGCAGATTTAAGCAGAACGGTTTCTATATCTCAAGCCAAAATTACAACAACAAACGAAAAAATCGAAAAAAATACAAATCAAATAGAAGCTAAACCAATTGTAGTATTTGTACAAAGCTAGTTTGCTGGTAAAATAGATGTTAGTGTGAAAATGGGGTTGCGGCAAAGTGGCGTCTAAAATAAAGCGATACCAATATTTGCGGCTCTTGCGAACAGTAAGGATATGATGAAGGTCATAGACATTCGACCAGATGCCAACGGTATGATTAGTTGGCCAACGTTGAGCGCTCAACGTAAGTCAGTTGTTACAATAGGTGTATTCGACGGAATGCATCTTGGGCATCGTAAAGTTATTGAGCGAACAGTGGAGATTGCTCGTAAAAACAACGCGTTCTCGGTTGTTATAATGTTTGACCCTCGTCCAAGCGTTGTGCACGAAAATCCAGATTTATTCGACGATTTTGGCGATGACGCGCAAATTCCAGTAGATTCGCAAGCGCTGACAAGCGTTCGCCAGCGGCTTAGAGTTTTACAGCAGTTAGACGTTGACCACGTTATTATAGTTCGATACAGCCTTGCTTTTGCTGCAAAATCGTACAGATTCTTCCTAGGGCAACTAGTTGGAAAGCTTGGCATGCGCGCGCTTGTTTTGGGATCGGATGCAGCTTTGGGCGCTAAAAGAGCTGGAAACGTTCATGCTATTAAAGAGCTTTCTCAAGCTACAGGCGTTTTTAGTCTTGTTGTTGTAGATGATTTTGGGCCAGGAGATGTTCGAGTTCCAGACCCGATTGTTCCAGAGGTTCCTTTAGAAGGCGGAGAGCCAAAAGACCCTGCAGATGGCATGAATAAGGCGGAATATCGCGCTTGGAGCAAGGGTATGCCGAATAAAAAGGTTCGTGCTTGGAGCTCTACAAATGTGCGATGGATGCTTGCAAATGGTAGGGTTCGAGATGCTGGAGATATTCTTGGCCAACCTCATAGAGTAGAAGGCGTTGTTGTTCACGGAGCTGGTCGCGGCCATCAAATTGGCTTCCCAACTGTGAATCTTGGAGAGCGAATTGACGGATATATTCCTGTTGATGGTGTGTATGCTGGTTGGATCATTGATTTAGACGCAGACGAGCAAAATGGCGCTTCGTATAGCAGAAACATTCCTAGCGTGGGTGTTTTGCGTAAAGATGAGCTTCATCTTGGATTGCATTCGCCTTGGCGTTGGGCGGCTGCGATTTCAGTTGGCACTAATCCTACTTTTGAAGATGACGCATCAAATGTATCAAACGCATCAAATAGCGCGGATGCTTACGACGATACTCTAGAAGAGCAATCGTCTAATCGAACTGTTGAAGCATATGCGTTAACAGATAAGATTCAAGACTTATACGGGCATAGGGTTTGCATTGAGTTTGCGCGCTTCTTGCGCCCTCAGCAAGCATTTGACTCGCAAGAGCAGCTTAAAGACGCTATTAGCAAAGACGTTGAGCAAACGCGCGCGCTAGTGTCGGAATGATTTAAAGAAGTTTTGCGTTTCTGGGTCGCTGCAAGCGTCCATAACTTCGTACGGCGTGCCGTTTTCTGCAACAACGCCGTTTCTAAGCAAAACTACTCTGTCGGCAGCTTCGTGCGCAAAATGCATCTCGTGAGTGGCCATTAAAATGGTTGTTCCTTGCTGCTTTAGCTCTGCAACCATGTCTAGAACTTCGCCAACAAGCATTGGGTCTAGCGCGGAAGTAATCTCGTCTAGAAGCAGAAGTTGTGGGCTTGTCATAAGCGCGCGAGCAATCGCCACTCGCTGCTGCTGTCCGCCCGAAAGCTGATCTGGGTAGGATTTTGCTTTATTTTCTAGCTTAATCCTAGATAGAAGCTCCATTGCGCGGCTTTCTGCGCGATCTTTGCTCCAATGATGAACTTTTCGCGCAGCAAGAGTTACGTTATCTAAAACACTCATATGCGTAAAAAGATTGAATTGCTGGAACACAACTCCGATTTGAGATCTAATTTGATCTTGATTTATGCGTGGGTCTGTAATATCTGTGTTTCCAAGCCAAACTTGACCGTCGTCTACTCGCTCAAGCAAATTAATGCACTTCATAAGAGTAGATTTGCCACTTCCAGAAGGCCCTAAAAGAGCCACCACTTCGTGAGGCGCAATATCAAAAGAAATACCTTTAAGAACAGGCGTTGAGTTATACGATTTTCGAATATTGCTTAAGCGCAAAACTGGGGTTGAATCCGTGTTATCGCTTGCATTTGTTTGATTGCTTGTGTTTGTGTAATCACTCATTTGTTGATTTACCTTTTGATTTGTTACGTTACTCATCACACAGTTCCTCCGTTTAGCTCGCGCTTGCGAAGTCTTGCTGTATACCAATCGTTTAGAACAATAAACGGAATGCTTAGCGCTATAAACACAACGCTTGCTACAACGTATGGAGTGAAGTTATAAGAAGTTGCAACAGATATTTGAGCGGCTCGAACTGCGTCTACAGCTCCCAAAACAGATATAAGCCCTGCGTCTTTTTGCATAGATATAAAGTCGTTCATTAATGCAGGAGCCACTTTTCTTAAGCCAAGAGGAATTACCACTAATCGCACAGTTTGACCAGATGTTAAGCCGAGTGATCTTGCGGATGCTCGCATAGAAGGGTGTACGTCTTCAAATCCTGCGCGCAATACCTCTCCAACGTATGCGGAGTAGCTCATAACAATGGCGATTGTGCCGAGTATTGCTGGTGGAATGCGCCCAAAAAGCTGCAATCCTGGTATGCCGAAGCCGATTAAGTAAAGCACAACAAGCATTGGTATGCCGCGCATAATGGTTGTGTAGAATTGCGCTATAGCGCGCAAAGGGAAAAGCATTGGACTTACGCTTGTGCGAATAACTGCGATTAAAGTTCCAAGTATTGCAACTCCTATTACAGCAAACACAAGCACTTGCAAATTAAGCATTAAGCCTTGCAAAACAGATGGCAAAGATAGCATAAAGTATTTGCCAGAAAAGAACGTTTCGCGCACTCTTGGCCAACCAGGGCTCATTGCAAGCGCCGCAATGCACACGCCAAGCAATACTAAAGTGCTTATTATGCTTGTTAAAACAGATTTAAGATTCTGTTTTTTGCGTATTGCTCTGCGCTCAAGCTCGATATTGCTTAAAGCGCACGTTCCTTCATCTAATGCCGTATTAGCGCTAGATAGTGACGACGCATTAGTGAGTAACTTATTTGATTCGTTGCTTGCAGAATCTGTTGTACTGCCGTTAAGTACTGTCATTGGCGGTAGCCTGAGCCTTTCGACATAATGAATGATACGCACTATTGTAAGCACTTTTATGTGACGATTGGGTTACAAATTGCTTACAATAATGCGTATTGGTAATGACGTTGGTACGATTTTTATTTATTTTGATCTATTTTTAATCTATTTTGTTTGATTTAATTTAGATCAATTTACTTAAGAACTGGCACATCAGTTGTGTACTCTGCAAGCCACTTTTCTTGAAGCTTCTTCAAAGTGCCATCTTTTTCTAGAGCATTCACAGCCTTAGTAACGTCTGCAGTAAGCTTAGATCCTTTTGGAAGAACAAGGCCAGTTCCTTCCTTATCTTCCGATCCTGCAATCTGTCCAAGAACAACGCCATCTTTAACCTGCTTGCTGCGTACAATATTTACAGAAGATGGAGTATCTATAACAAGTGCGTCAATTTGCTTAGAGTCAAGAGCCTGAACCAAAGCGTCGTTATCGTTAAAGGTTTGAATATCGCTCTTAATCTTGTCTTTAGCAAAGCTGTAGCTTGTTGTTCCAACCATTGCGCCAATCTGCGCGGTTTTAAGATCTGCTAAAGTCTTTGCGTTAGCAAACTTGCTGTCTTTTTTAACAACAACGCCTTGAGTTGCGTTGTAGTAGCTTGGCGAAAAGTCTACTGCCTTCTTGCGTTCCTCGGTAATAGAGAACTGCTGAAGGTTAAAGTCAAAGTCCTTTGGGCCTGGAGTTACTGCGGAGTCGAAGGTTGTGCGAACCCACTTAACCTTGTCTTTGCCGTAGCCAAGTTTCTTTGCAACAGCGTATGCTACTGCGGATTCGTATCCCTTGCCGTTTTCTGGCTTGTTATCGTACATCCAAGGTGTGTAAGTTGGCTGAGCTGTGCCGATTGTCAAAACGCCTGGAGTGATCGTCTTTTGATTTGGATCTTGTGCGTTTTGGCTTCCGCATGCCGCTGTGCTAACCATTGCAGCCACTGCTAATGCTGCTGCAGCGATTTTAGTAGCTGCGATTGCTACGCGGTTAGTGTGCAAGTTGTTATGTACGAAAATAGCCATTTTTTCTCCTTGTTTTTGCTAAAACCTTAAAATTTTTCGCTTATTCGTTTTTTAAGCGATTTAAGTAGGTTTTGCGGCCGTACATTTGATAGTTTATAAGACGATAGGCGTATTTAAGGCTTAATTGTTACAGAATTGTTATCGCGATTGTTTATAACGTGCTATATTTTGTTGATTTAATGGCGTAAATTTGCTCTACTTATGTTAAATTTTGTGATTGTTAAGCAACAGTTACAATCGGTGTGTTGCGGCGTGTTGTGTGTTGCGGTGTGTCTTTACGATTTTAGAATCATAAACATTTGATTGTATTTAACTGTATCTGACTATATTTGATTTCGTTAGATTTTATTAGATTAGATTTATCGAACTTATTTTAGGGGAGACTATGCAAAAGGAATTTTCAATCGGTAATTCTAGCGATTTTAGCAATCTTTCAAATCTCGCGGTTATAGTGGCGCTTCAAAAAGAGGCTCAGCCTATTTTGCAAGCGTTTAGTGGTGAATATAAGTCTTGGCAAGATTACGGCGTTACTTTTATTCAAGGTAAAATCGCGTCTAACAACAACGAAAATAGCGCGATTCTTACAATATGCATTGCTGGAATGGGAAAGTGTGCTGCAGCTGCTGCGGCTCAGGCTCTTATAATCGAAGCTAAGCCACAAGTGTTGATTTTTAGCGGAATTGCAGGCGCATTAAATCCGCGTCTTAATGTTGGAGACATTGTTATAGGCAAGAATCTTCACTATTTAGAAACAAATACGCAAATTATTGCAGATTGTGCTCCATACACAGAAGTTTTTGAATCGGACTCAAAGTTATGTGATTTAGCAGCAAATCAAGCGAAGCTATTAGGCTTTAGGCTTGAAAAGTCTTTGCAAGAATCATCTTCGGCTGCTTGCGATTCTTCCGCGGGATCTAAGCAAAGCGCGTCTAATAAGAGCGAAAATGGAGTTGCATACGTTTGTGGAAACATAGCAACAAGCGACCAATTTAACACAGACCCAAAGGTTCTAGATGCAGTTCGCGAAGAGGTTTTTGGCGATTGCGAAGAGATGGAAGGCGCTGCAGTAGCGCATATTGCAGCTAAAAATAGCGTGCCGTTCCTTGCGATTCGTGCAATGAGCAACCGTTGCGGAGAATCTTACGAATCGCTTGATGAGCATAAAGACGATTTAGTTCTTGCTGCAAATCGCGCTGGAAGCTTGACTTTGAGCGTTTTGAACGCGCTTGTTAAATAGCTTAATCGTTTTGATTTGCTAAATTAAATCCGCTAAAAGTAAAGCCAGGGCTTACAACGCAAGACACCAATACATCTGCGTTGCTAGGCACAGTTCGCTGCCATGTTCCAGCAGGAATCACAAGATGACCGCGCGTAAGTAAGTCGTTACCATCTTTAGTGTTTCCAAGCGTAAAACGTTGCAAATCCGCCTCTGCGCAAGGATTTTGGCTGCATCCGCCAAGTTCAATCGTAAGATTTGCTGGCCCATGCCAAAGCCAAATCTCGTCTGCATCAACTTTATGCCACGCGCTTGAATCGCCAGCTGGTAAAAGAAAATAAATAAGCGATGCTAGTGGTCTTGGAGCGCTGGCTGCGAAGTTTTCGTCAACTTGTGTATTAGTCGCGTTTGCGCTCGCGTCTGCGCTGTTATTTGCGCTATATAACTGTGCTGCTTGCCAATCGCGAGCGTACCATCCGCCTTCTGGGTGTGCTTCTAAGTGCAATTCTTTAACAAGATTTTTTGCGTAATCGCTCATATCTTCTAATTTAATGCTCATAATATCTCCTGATATTTTCTGATTTATTTTGCGAGACTTATTAGTCAAGACTTATTGCGCAAAGGCGCCATTATTGTACACAAGATTTCCAGATATTACTGTTGCTTTTGCGCTTCCTGCGCCGTGACGAACAAAATTGTGCAAAGTCTCTTCAACTCCTTGCGGCGAGCTTGTGTCTGTTGGAATGTTAAAGAATGCAAGGTCGGCCGTGGCTCCAGCATTAATTTGGCCAATTCTGTGCGGCCCTACGTGCAAGCCCATAACGCTTGCGCCGCCTAAAGTAAGCATGCGAATAATTCGATGTGTTAAATCATCTTTTCTATATCCTTGTGCTGTTGCTAAGTCGTAGATTTTTGCAGCATCGTCTAAAACGTCTAAAGATGGAGAAGAAGATAGGGAATCCGTACCAATCGCAAGTAAGTTTCCTTCTTCCATATAGTCGCGAATTGGCGCGTCTCTCTCTGTAACAGTAATGCGATTGGACCTTGGGCAAAGTGCCACTCCAACTCCGCGTTGGCGCAAAATCCTGCGGTCTTCGCCATCCGCCCAAACGCCGTGCGCAATATGAACGTCTGGCCCCAAAGACCCAAGCTGATCCAAAAACTGAATTGCAGATGCCGTCATTCCGTGCGATTTAAGTTCGCTATAGCTTTCCCAAACATTGCTATTCCAATCTGGCGCAGAATACGTAGTTAGCGTATCTGCGTGATTTCCTGCCTCCATCGGCGTTTCGGCCAAGTGTATGTGCAAGCGCATGTTTAGCTGCCGCGCAATGTCTGGCAAATCCACAAACGGCTCTGTTTCTAGGCTATAAGGCGCATGTGGGCTAATACCTATACTCGGTATGCTGCCGTTGTTCATCATTTGCCCAAGCATTTCTAGCAGCTTAGCGTAGCCTTCTTCCTTCCAATCAACGTTTTTCCAGCCCATTACCTCCCAATAGGCAATTCCGTGCATTCCCTGGCTTGCAAGCGCTCCAACCGCTTCAATATCGGTTACAATGTCGGCAGCTGCTGTTGTGCCAGATTCCACCATCATTCTTGCGCCTTCGTATGCAGAAGTCTTCCAAGTTGTTAGCGATGGATTTTTTTGTTTATCTTCTTGCAACTTGTCGTAAACAACGTTAAATCCTTGCTCCCAATCGTGGAAATTTCTATATTCTCCGCGTCCTACGCTTGCCATATTTGTGTATTGCAAATGCGTGTGTGCATTAATAAGACCTGGCGTCATAAGACCGTGCCAATGCTTCTCGTTTCTAAACATTTGCATATAAGAATCGCTTGGCATCTCGTCTTTTAGAATATTAAGAACCCATTGACGCGTTCCAACGTGCACAACGCGTCCGTTAGATACAGCAACGGCACCTTCGGGGATTATTGGCCCCGTTACTGGAATAACCATTGATGCACTGTATAGTGTGACTTCGCTAAGTGGTGTTGGGTGTGCAAGTTTGCGTATTGGGTCTGTAAGCATTGTGTTCCTTAAGGAATTACGTTGTACTATTTTTGCTTTATTTATTCTATTATTGCTCAGATTTATTATGTTTTGGTTAATTGATTTATGCTAAATGTTTGCTTCTTCTGCAAATCGCGTTAAATCCCACTTATATCCGTTGTTTTTATTGGCTTCGCTTGCGCTATATCCGCGTTTTTCTAGTGCGATTCTTGCTATTTGATTATCGGAGCTTTCTGGCAATTGGTAGATTCCAGAATCAAGTCGATTTTCGTTATTTTTATTGCCATTTTTATTGCTATTGCCGTCTTTATTGCCATTGTGCTCTAGCAAATACGCAACTGCGCTCACTTGAACAGCAAAACTAAAGTCCATAATCTCAATAGGATTTCCGCCGCCTGTAGTGTAATTTGTGCCGTCTCCTTCGCTTATTAGCGTGATCTGCGGACCTAGTGGAACTTGGATTTTTCTTTGTGCTGTTCCAACAACTGGCTTAAAATCAGGGATTTCGTCTAATGCAATCTCGTTTGCAATTCCACCAATAACAGCCAAAATTGCGTTTTCTTGCATGTTTTGCATATTTTGCAATGTAATCGTGTGTCTAACGCCTGTTGCAGAAACAATCATATTGCTTTCTTTAACAGCGCATTCAAGATTTTTAGCTTCAAATCCGTCGAAAACTGCGCGTAAAGCTTGAACAGGATTTGTGTCGCAAATCGTAACTTTTGCACCCAATGCGCGTATTCTTAATGCAAATCCGCGGCCAACTGGTCCGTATCCAACAACAGTTACTTTAGCGTTTTCAAAGCATTCGCTTCCAAGAATTTGTTGCATTGTTGTAACGCATGTTTCTCCAGTTCCATGACGATTGTCAAAATCGGTTTTTAGAGCGCTATTATTTACTGCGATTACGGGGTAGTGCAAGTGCCCAGCTTTTTGCATTGCTTCAAAAGCGCGCACTCCACTTGTTGTTTCTTCGGCAACGCCTATTAGATTTGCTGCGATTTGTGGGCGTTCTAGGCTTGCTAGGCGCGCAAAGCTTGCGCCATCGTCGATTATTATGTTTGGCTGTATTTCGTCTAGAAGTTTTAGAGCGCCTTCGTGCGTTTGCTCAGGAGACCAATCGCGGTTTGCTTGCACTAAAATGCCCTCTTTTTTAAGTTGATCTGCCACTCTCTGGTCGGTTTCGTCTGGGCTGCAAAAAACGCCAACAATCGCTCCGTGAGCGTGTAGCTCCCTCAGTAGCACGGCTGTTTTTGGCTCTAGCACAAGGCAAACAGCTATTCTAACGCCTTCTAGATTAAGGCCATTTTCTTGTAAATTGTTAAGTAACGTGCGCATTACTGGCATGTGGCTTTGCGCGTAGTCAATGGCATCTTTTCCGCTTAAATTAGGCGCGTCTACAGTGGTCTCTAGGTTTTTTGCGCATATTTTTACGCAAAAATCAGCATCTTCCTTAGAATTTACGGGAATTATTCCCCAAGATTGCGCATTTTGCAAGAATTTTTGCACATTGCTATTGTTGTCGCTATTGATGTTGTTGATGTTAATGTTGTTGTTTTCTTTATTTTCATCTTCAATAAACACTCGCGAACCTGCAAGCGAGCGATTAGTTTTTTGTGATGTAAAAGCAGCCCATTTGCTAAAGTCAACCATATTAATCTCCATTAATCTCCTACAATCCCAGCGCGCTCAACGCTTCTTTAAGATTATTTACTTCAACTACATCAATTCCTGCAACGTGAATCTTTTTTTGCAAATGGCAAACAATCGCACGTTTATAGCCAATTCTTGCAGCTTCTTTAAGTCTAGTTTCCATTCTAGAAGCCGATCGAACTTGGCCAGTCAAGCTAATCTCGCCAATTGCGCATGTAAAAGGTAAAACTGGCTTATTTTTTGCAGCGCTTGCAAGGGACGCCACTATTGCTAAATCGCAAGAAGGCTCTTTTGCTTTAGCGCCAGCAATCGTAGAAACGTAAATGTCTTTAGCAAGAAGATTTAATCCGCCATGCCTATATAAAACTGCTGTAAGCATAGCGATTCTATTTGTATCTACTCCCGAAACTGCACGTCTAGGAGCAGGCAGAACAGAGTCTGTAACAAGCGCTTGAACCTCAATAGCAAGGCTTCGATTGCCCTCTAAAGTAAGCGTTACGCATGTGCCTTCGTTTTTGCAATCCTCGTTAGAAGACAAAAACAGGCCAGAAGGGTCGGGGACTTCTTCAATACCACATCCGCTCATATCGAAGCATCCAACTTCGTCTGTAGGTCCAAAACGATTTTTAACAGCGCGAAGCATGCGCAATGCCGTTTGACTATCTCCTTCAAATTGGCAAACTGTGTCTACAAGATGTTCAAGCGTGCGCGGACCTGCAATCGAGCCGTCTTTTGTAACGTGACCAACTAAAAGCACTGGAATATTACAAGTTTTAGCAACGTCAATAAGCGCGCTAGCTACTTCTCTAACTTGAGTGGAGCCTCCTGTAATGCCATCAACATCGCTAGAAACAATAGTTTGTGCTGAATCAACAATTGCAAGTGTTGGCTTATACTTTTCGATTAATGCTAAAGCTGTGTTTAAGTCTGTTGTAGAAGCAAGAAGAAGATTTTGACTTATAGCGTTTATGCGTGATGCGCGCAATTTTACTTGCGACTTTGATTCTTCGCCAGAAATGTATAGGACTATGCTTTCTTTGGATTCGCCGCCATTTTTAGCTACTTTTCCAGCGGTTTCTAAAAGCAGAGTAGACTTTCCGATTCCTGGCTCGCCTGCTATAAGCGTTACGGACCCTGGAACAAGGCCTCCGCCTAAAACGCGGTCAAATTCGCTAAATCCCGTGTGTATTCTAATTCCATTATCTGCTTGAATGCTGCTAATCGGCTGTGCGTCTACGCTGGAATCGATGTTTAATGCGGCAATCGCGTTTGTTTTTGCGCTTCTTGAATTTCTAGACGATCTTAAAGCTTTAGAAACGCCACTTTGCAACTTTGGCTCGCTAAACTCGCTTAGCGTACCCCATTCGCCGCATTCTGGGCAGCGGCCGTACCATTTTGACCCACTCCAACCACATTCGGAGCACAAGTAATAAGTAGAAGATTTTGCAGCCATGATTTGACGCTAGCTGCATTTATAGACATTTTGCCGTCATACTTTTGTGAGATAATCCAAGTATGTTTAACAGTGTTATGTGGGGTAAAAAATGAATTCTTATACAAATAATTCTTCTACTTCTTCGCAAGGATTTTCTGCGTCTCATAACAATTTACGAAAAGTGCTTATTGTTGCATTAATAGTTGTTGTTTTGGCAATTGTTTCCGCGTTTGTTTGGCCAGGTTGGGCGTTAAATCACCAGCAAAATACGCAACCCGCTAAAACGCAAGTGCCTTCTGCAAAAACGCCATCTATTAAGGCTAAAGATTTGCCTAGCACGTCTACTGCGCTGTTAAAAGCTATGCCAGATACTGTTCTTGATTTTGCGCGTGTTGATGCTTCTGCTAGCGCAAAATGGTCTTCGGCTTCTCCTTTAGAAGAATACACAGTTAAGTATTCAACTGGAGAATCTGGAAGTGATGTTTCGCTTGTTGTTGCTCAATGGAGCAGTCGCGACCTAGCGAATAAGCAATATGAGCTTTTGCTAGATGGATTAAGTGGGGTAGATGTTGCTTCTGGAAAAATTCAAGTTTCTGGAAAAACCACTGGCAGCTATGTGTTAAAGACTGAGTCGGGCAATAAAGCTAAAGCTAGTGCCATTTGGCAAAACGACACAGCTGTGTTTGAGTTAACCGGATCAAAGCAATCTGTTGAAAGATTCTATAAGCAATTTCCAATGTAAACTTTGCAAAATATAAGCTGATCAAGAAGCGCCGCAAGCGGATGAGCAAGAAGAAGCACCGCAAACTGCTGCGTAAGACTCGTCATCAGCGTAAGTAATAGCTGTTTGGCGCGCCTGCCCGTTTGGGCACGTAACACTTTTGAAAGCGTTGGATTTTTCCAGCGCTTTTTTTTTATTACGATTGAAAATTACCCTGATTGAAGAATGTAAAAAATTTCCCGAAAATGTACGTAAAACAGTGGATTTTACGCACACTCTCGGGAAATGATTGGTTAAATATTAGATTATGTAGACTGCTGCTTACTTATTTGGGTTTGTAAGAGTGCGAGGGCCGTTTGGATCTCCAACAATCACAGTATCAACCATGTTCAAGAACAGGCCGTGCTCAACAACGCCAACAGTTTCAATCAAGTCTTTAGCAAGCTCTTGTGGGTGGTCAATGCGCTCCAAATGCAAGTCAACTACAAAGTTGTTCTCGTCTGTGCGTACTTCTTTGCCATTTGCATCAAGTCGCAAAACTGGCTTGTATCCGCGCTTCTCGAACTTACGAATCACTTGAGCAGATCCAAATGGAATTACCTCAACAGGCAGTGGGAACTTGCCGATTGTGTCAACTACCTTGCTTGCGTCTACAATCGCACACAATGCGATCGGAGTTGATTGCAACAATCTTTTCCCAAAGAAGAGCTGCGCCGCCGCCCTTAATGCCGTTAAAGTTCTTATCAACTTCGTCTGATCCGTCAATCGTAACGTCAATATGGTCAACATCGTTAATGTCAAGAATCTTAATGCCGTAGCCTTCTGCCTGCTCTTGAGTGCGGCGAGAAGTTGTAACTCCAGTAAAGCTTAAGCCTTCTTCCTTAACTCTGCGGCCAAGCTCGTCTACTAAGAATCGCACTGTAGAGCCGGTTCCAAGACCAACCATCATGCCATTTTGTACGATTTTTGCGGCCTCAATGCCAGCTGCTTTCTTTAGCGCGTCTTGTTGTGCTTTATCCATTTGTGCCTACTTTCTTGCTTTTGGCAGGTTGTTACCACGCTATTTTGCGCGATTATGTGCGATTTTTAGCGATTGCTAATCGCATCTGTTCCATACATATTACATATTAGTCTGCTTTAAGATTTTTGTTCTGTTATTTTTCGCATTTGTTTGCGTTTGTTTGAATATAAAATTCGGTTGGTTCTAGGTTAAAAGTGCCATCTGGCATAACGTATCCGCTTAACTGTATTGTGCCTGTTATAAAGCGTGGATTTCCGTTAAAACTTGGGCTTGTGTTTGGAGCAGGCGTAAATTGCAATGTTCCGCATACGCGCAATCCTGGAACTGCTTTATATTTTTGCTCTGATTTATTTTGTGATTCGTTATTTTGGGATTCGTTATTTTCATGCGATTCGTCTGCGTCTTTTGATTCTTCTATGGCTTTCGATTCGTCATTTGTATTAATGATTTGCGTAGATGAGTCGCAAGCAGCATTGTTATTTGCGTATTTAGTGGCATCGCTAAATGTTTCACGCTCTGTTTCACGGCTTGTTTCACGCGTATTATCGCCATTAAAATCAGGATTAATATCTTCTCCAACGCATCTGCCAATGTGGTATTCGCTACTAGAAATTTTTCCATCCAATAGCATTTTTGCATCTTGCGGAACGTCAACGCCATCTGAATATGAGGAAGAAATCAACGATTTCCACCCTTCTAGTGGCAAATATCCATCCTTCAATTTGCTGCGGCAATCTTCGGCATAAGTTCTAGCAAGCTCGTCAACTTTCTCGTTTCCAGCGTTTCCAGCGTGTCCCTTAACCCAAACAAACTTAACGGAGCCTTTGCGCTTGCAAATCTCCGAATCGATTGCGCGAATAAGTTCTGCATTTTTTACAGGCTCTTTTTTGGAGTTCTTCCAACCGTTCTTTTTCCAACCATGAATCCAAGTTGTTGCACAATTAATTGCATATTGCGAGTCGCTTTCGATTGTTAAAGGTTCGCTTCCAGGATGCGCTCGCAAAGCTTCTAGAACTGCGCATAATTCGCCTATTTGATTCGTGCCGTTAGTAGCTCCGCCTGCATCCGCGTTACCAGCGTGATTGTGCTCGTGAGCGTTGCCCGCTTCGTCTATGTGGTCTGCCCAAGCCCAGCCCATTGATCCATTTGGATTTCCTAGAGCAGATCCGTCTGTAGAAACAACAATCATTGCAAAACCTTTCAAAAAATGCGCTGGCAGCATCAGCAACCAGCGCATATAGAAGCTGTTAACTTCGACTAATCGTAAATCAACTTCGATTAACAGAAGTTGATTTTAACTAATCGCAATTAAGCGTTACGCTAAAGCCTTGTCTACTACAGCAGTAGCTTCCTCAAGCACCTTGTCAAGCGCTTCTGGAGAAACGAAGGACTCAGCATAAACCTTGTAAATGTTCTCGGTACCAGATGGGCGAGCAGCGAACCAATTGTTCTTAGTTGTAACCTTCAAGCCGCCAATCTTAGCGCCGTTTCCAGGAGCCTCAGTGAGCTTTGCTGTAATATCTTCGCCAGCAAGCTTAGTCGCTTCAACGTCGTTGCCGCTAAGAGCTGCAAACTTTTGCTTTTGCTCAAGAGTGGTTGGAGTATCTACGCGCTTGTACCAGCTTTCGCCAAAGCGAGCAACCTGGTCTTGATGAAGCTGAGCAGGATTCTTTCCAGTCTTTGCAGTGATTTCTGCAGCGAGCAAATCAGGAATCAAGCCGTCCTTATCGGTGGTCCACACGCGGCCATCCTTGCGCAAGAAGCTCATGCCAGAGCTTTCTTCGCCGCCGAAAGCAACTTCGCCACTAAAGAGTGGGTCAACAAACCACTTAAAGCCAACAGGAACTTCCACAAGCTTTGCGTTAATAGAAGCAGCTACGCGGTCAATCAAAGAAGAAGACACAAGCGTCTTGCCGATAGCAGTATTCTTTGGCCAATCTGGGCGAGCACCGCCGAACAAGTACTCCACGCATACTGCAATGTAGTGGTTAGGGTTCATAACTCCCCAGTTAGGGCACACAATTCCGTGGCGGTCAGCATCTGGATCGGTGCCGCCAACCAGATCGTACTTATCCCAAGCACCAGCGTTAAGCTGATCAACTAAGCCCTTCATTGCGTAAGGGGAGCTTGGATCCATACGAATCTTGCCATCGTGGTCGATTGTCATGAATCGCCAAGTTGGGTCAACATCTGGGCGCACAACGCCAATGTTCAAACCGTACTTTTCGTTCATAAGTGGCCAGTAGTTTACGCTTGCGCCGCCGAGTGGGTCAATTCCCAAACGAACTCCGCTAGAGCGAATCACATCGAAGTCAATAACATTTGCCAAATCGCTAACGTAGTGTTCGCGGTAATCGAAGCCTTCAACCAAATCAGACTTGATTGCTTCCTCGAAAGGCACGCGCTTAATGGACTTGTAATTGTCGAGCAATTCGTTTGCGCGGTTTGCAATCGCATTAGTTACGTCTGCTGGGGCAGGGCCGCCAGTTACAGGATCGTACTTAAAACCACCGTCGGTTGGAGGATTGTGTGAAGGAGTTACTACGATGCCATCTGCCAAACCTTCGCCGCTAAAACGCTGAGTTCCATCAGCTGCGCGATTATGCGTCAAAATAGCTTGCGACACAACAGGTGTTGGAACAAAGTCGCCGCGCGAATCCACGCGAACGTGAACACCGTTAGCAACCAAAACCTCAATAGCGGTTTTTTGAGCAGGCTCAGAAAGAGCGTGCGTATCTCGACCAATATAAAGAGGGCCAGTTACGCCAGCGCTCTTGCGGTATTCGGCAATGGCTTGGGTGATTGCAACAATATGAGCTTCGTTAAACGAAGTTTTCAAAGCAGAACCACGGTGACCAGACGTGCCGAAAATAACGCGCTGTTCTGGAATATTGGAATTTGGAACTTCATCGTAGTAAGCGCCAATCAAAGCGTCGACGTCTACTAGATCTTCTGGGGTGGCGGGCATTCCCGCATTTTTTGCTACCATAATTTTTTATTTTGCCACGGCGGCGGTATTTTAACGTAAGTCGGCGGTATTTTGGGTTAAAGAAGATTGCAAGCTCTCTGGAACTCGCACGCATAATGCTCTTTTATCTACGCTAAAACGCAAGTGTTTTGTGTAGCCTAAAATATCTCCGTCAACTTGCACGGGAGCAGGCCGTTCTAGCTTAACTTCGGCTTCAACACCTTGCGATTGGTCAATCTTGGAGTTTGTAGAAAGTGGGCTTTGTTGCGCTTTTCCTGTAACGGTTTGGTGCACAACATCTCCAAACAAGTTAGCCCATCCAATTAATCCGCCAGAAGTGTCAATAATCTCAAAGTCGAGTATGCCATCGTCGTAAGCTGCATCTGGCATAAGTGAAAACATTGGAATCTGGCCGCAATTTCCAGCCATAAGCGTGCGGAAAGATATTGCTTTAGACGTGTAATCCGTTCCATCTTTGCGCGTAAAAGTAACGTCTCCGCGGTATTTTGGCGCAAATAAGTGCTTAACGCCTGCAACAAAGTATGCAAGCCAGCTTATGTTCTTTTTAAGCGCTGGATTAGTGTCGTCTATCATAAGCGCGTCGAATCCGATTCCCGCAATAATCAAAAACGCGTGACCGTGGTCTTCGTACGGCTTATCGAGTATAAAAACGCGACCAACGTCAACAAACCTAGATCCATGGCTAGTGGCCACTTTTAGTGCAGCTTGAACATCGTCTACAGGAATCCCCATATTTCGCGCAAACAAATTTCCCGTTCCAATTGGAATTATTCCCATTGCGTGGTTTGTTCCGCTAACTGCGCTCGCAACCGTTCTAACAGTGCCATCTCCGCCAACAGCAACAACAACATTTGCGCCATTTTTCAAAGCTTCTAGCGCGCATTCGCGCCCGTCTTTATTAAGCTGCGTATCTATTATTTCGTACGTAAAATCGTTAGAAGCACAGTAATCTTTAATGCTTTTTCGGTATTCTTCGGCTTGCGGTTTAGAAGGATTTAGTATAAAAGCGTAGTGAACGCTGTCTCCATGCCTTTCTGCCAGTTTTTCTGCTAAATGATGCTTCTTCAGGGTACGCGTAACTATCATGATGACGAATGGCGCAAAAACTAGCGCAAAAACAATCACCATTAACGCAATTGTTGCTTGAATTGGCATATCTGGCATATTTATTATTCTTGCACACATCTTTAATATATGGACATTATTTTGACAATATTTATAAAATTTGATTATTTCTTTACATTTTCATCACTTATTGTGTTATTTCGCGCGTTGATGCATCTGATTAAGCGCCTGATTGCTACATCTGATTAGCGCATTGATTATGAGCTTGATTATGCGTTTAATTACATTTTGACGCTGGCATGTTTGCTTAGTTAGTGCCATTTATATGATTTTTATATGCTAAGCAAGTGATAGACTTACAACGTGCGTTTGCGCGTAGAACTAGCAGGGGTTTAAGGTTATGTCTGAATCGCAAGAAAATAATATGAGCGTTTTTGAATCCGACGATACTGAACAATTTGAAGTATCGAAAAAACGTGTTAAAGGCAATAAGTCAGCGCTTGTATTGCTTTACTCGTTTATTATTTTCTTAATACTTGTAGTCGCGGCTTTTGTAGGGTCGCAAGCATACTTCCGTAACCGTGTTGCTCCTGGAGTTCATTTTGCTGGCAGCAGTGAAGTTTCGGGCGCTCAAGTTGAAAAAGTCGCAGATGCTGTAAATAGGGCGATTGAAAACACAAAGATTGAGATTAAAGACGATTCTGGAAAAAGCTCTGTTGAAACACTTAAAGACTTATCGGTAAGTGTAGATAAAAGCGCAACTGTGCAAAACATTATGCGCGCAAAGCACAATAACGTGTTTACAATGCTTATGCCTTGGTTGCAAGAAAACGTTGGACTTAAAGCCAAGTTAGACAACGAAAGCATGGACGCGTACATTGTTAAAAAGTTTGTTAGCGAAAAAGATAGGGCAATGCCGTATACAGCTAAGTTCGATTCTTCTTCTAACTCTTATGTTGTAGAAGATGGTGTTCCAGGCCGTACGATTATAACTTTGCCAGTTCGCGAGGCAATTAAGCGCGTTCTAGAAAATCCTGGTAAAACAGTAAAAGTTACGGTTGGCTCTCGTAGGGTAGAAGCTCCGATTAAGCGTGATGTAGCGCAGAAAACTGTTGATCAACTCAATAATTTGCTATCTAAAAAAATTACGTTAGATAATGGCGATTCAAAAGATTTTACGCTTTCAAAGGCTGTTTTAGCATCTTGGATTAAGATCGATGCAGATTGTGCAAAAAAGAAGATTTCGTACAAGGTTGATGCCTCTGCTGCCGACGCATGGCTTTCTAAAGAGCTTGCTAAGAATCTTAATCAACAAAAAGTAGACCAAGAAGACACATACAACAAGCAAGGAAAGTTTATATTAACAACGCTTAAGGGTGAAAATGGTATAGAAGTTAAGTATTCTAAAGACTTTGCAAATAAAGTTGTTCAAGCTGTAGAAAAGTCGGAAGATGCAAAGCTTAGTGTTCCAACAAACGTTGTTAAGTTTGGAATCGAAAAAAAGACTGTTGACATGCGCGTTGTTGTTAACAAGTCAAACCAAACAATAAGCGTTTACAAAGATGATCAGCTTCTTAAAACATTCCCAGTTTGCAGTGGCTCAAACGGTTATTACGAAACGCCAAACGGAACGTACTTTATTTACTTGCGCTACCGAGTGCAAGATATGCGCGGATTTAACCGAAACGGCTCTAGGTATTTCTTGCCTGGAATCACTTGGGTTAGCTACTTTAACGGCGGAATCTCATTCCACACAGCTCTTTGGAACAATGTTGGTATATCTCAAGGATATCCTGCAAAGTACGGTTCTCATGGATGCATAAACATGTATGAGCAAGATGCAAAGTGGGTGTTTGAAAACTGCCCTCGCGGAACAGTTGTGGAAGTTGTTGGAGAACAACCAGATGGACCAGTCCGCTAATAAAGCAGCGAATTTGAAGGGCGATTTGCCTGCTGCATCTAGAAGAGTTAGTAGCACTCCGATTCAGGTTCGTGTTACAGAAACGCTGTTTGATGCTCCTTCTAGCGAAGAGCGCTTAGATAAAAAACCTCCGATTGTTCAATTTGCTAGAAAGTTTGCAACGTCTAGCTTTGGACTTTGGGTGCGCATAAGTGGCAAAATCGCTCGGCATTTTGGCTGGTTCCCTAGCGTTGAGCCATATATTGGCTACGGTACCGACCGCTACGCACGCTTGATTTGCCGAACCGTTTTAGCGCCTAAAAATGGACATCATTCCGCGTTAAAGCGCGGTATTTACGCAATGCTTGTTGTTCCTGCAATTCGCGTTAAGGTTGCTCTAAGTATCGATAACGTTGCTGTTGAATGGGCGCAGGTTGGCGATTCTTCTGTTTACGATAAGCCAGATTCTGCATATAACAGCAGCGCAGAATATTGCGTTTCGGATTGTTCGGGTTACTTGGATTTAGTTACCGAAAGGTCGCTTTTGCCAGGCGAACATAAGGTTTCGTATACGGTTGATAATCGCAATGCTGTTGAAGCAAGCATGTTTGTTATATCGGAGCAAACGCCTTTAGGTATTATTTCCGACGTTGACGATACTATTATGGTCACTCAAGCTCCTTCTCCTCTTAGAGCTGCTTACAATTTGCTTATTATGAACCCCGAGCATAGGCATGCTGTTGATGGAATGAGCCACTTTTTTAGGAGTATTAAGGATTCAATTCCTAGCGCTCCATTCTTTTATCTATCCACTTCTCCTTGGAATGTGGAAGCTTCAATTCGACACTTTATTTTGCGCGAGGGTTTTCCTGCAGGACCTCTTCTTCTTAGGGATTTAGACCCGCGTCCTAAGACTTTTGTTCCAACTGGCCCGCAGCACAAGCTTGAGTTTGCTCAACAGCTTATGGATGATTTTCCAGACATGCGATTTGTTCTTATTGGAGATGATGGCCAAAAAGACCCTTCGACTTATGCAAAAATCATTGAAAAATTCCCAGATCGTGTTCTTGCTGTTGGTATACGTCAGCTTAAAAAAGACGCAACTTTGGTTGATTTTAGGCGAAGCATGTCTAAGAATTTTGGTGTGACTCTTGCATCTTCTAGAGTTGCTAAAACTTGCAATGGTATTTTTGTTGAAGCTAAGGGTGCTGCTGGTACTTTTGAAGGTGTTCCATTCTTTGCTGCTCAGAATGGCAATTTGCTAGAAGATATTATGATTCCGTTTATTATGGATTCTGTTAATTACAAAGAATGATTTTAATCAAAGACTGATTTTAAGTGTTCTAAGTGTTGTAAATATTTTAAGTGTTGTAAGTGTTGTAAGTGTTGTAAAGATCATAAAGGTTGTAAAGGTTATAAATGGAAGATAGTTCGCTAAAAGTTAGTGATTTTAATACTGTTAATAGTAATTTTAATACTGTTAAAAAGCCACTTCTTGCAAAACGAGTTGACTACGTTCGTAAGTTCTACAACGATGTGTTTGTAGACGAATATGCGTGGATGAGTAACACTAAATCCAAGGAGTTGCGCGAGTATATTGATGCTCAAAATGAGTACACTAGCAAACGCGTTTCTAGTTTAGAGCCTTTACGTAAACATTTGTTTAGCGAGCTAAAAAGTCGTGTTCAAGAAACAGATATGTCGGTTCCAACGCGCATGGACGGCTATTGGTATTACGTTAGAACCGAAGAAGGAAAGCAATATGGCGTTCAATGCCGTATGAAAATTAAGAGCGAAGATGATTGGAATCCACCCGTTATAGATGAGCACGCTCATGCTGGTCAAACGCCATGCGAAGAGGTTATTTTTGACGCAAATATAGAAGCTAACCGTTTTAATGGCGGATTCTTTCAGCTTGGCGGAATGGATATTAGCTTAGACGGAAGTCGAATGCTGTTTGGAGTTGACTCTAAGGGCGATGAAAGATTTGACTTTTATATTCGCGATTTTTGCGCGGAGAAAAGTGGCGGCTTTGATTGCAAAAATGTTGAAAATATCGAAGAAAATGGTAGCGAAAGTGGCGATTACAACACTCGCTATAACAACAGTTTTGTAACACTTTCGGATTGCATAAAAGGCATATCTTCCGCGCTTTTAACGCCAGATGGAAAATGGGTTTTCTACGTAACTTTAGACAGCGCTTGGCGACCATATCAAGTATTTAGGCATAGGGTTGGAACAAGTGTAGAAAATGACGTTAAAGTTTTTGAAGATTTAGACGAACGCTTTTTTGTTAGCGTGTACGAAAGCTTCGACGAGCGAAGCGTTATTATAAACAGCAGTTCTAAAACCACTTCACGCGTGTTAATGCTGCCTCTAAGCACTCCAGAAGGCGATTTTAGAATGGTGCTTAAGCCTATAGAAAACGTGGAATACGACGTTTCGTTTGCGTGCTTTGAGAATGCTGGAGAAGATGGCAAAGACATTCCTCTAATGTTTGTAAGCCACAATCTTAAAAATCCTAATTTTCAAATTGATGTTATAGATTTGCGGAAGCACTCTGCGGATTCAATGCCATTTAACATTGGCGAAGGCATCTGCGTTGCGCAAGGGTCTCCATACGGATGCCAAAATGGCGATTTAATAGAAAAAGGCGCGAGTAAAAAGGCCATTAGTGCGCCGTATTGCAACAGCCAAAATCCTAAGATTTTGCAAGGATTACGCGGCTTGAGCGTAGATGGTTTAAGCGTTTATAAAAACTATGTTGCTCTTTCTTTCCGCGCGAATGGCTTGCCTCAGCTTGCTGTTATGACTAAAAGCAATGCTGTTGAAGATTTTAAGGCAGGCTGCCCATGGAGATTCCGTCTTGTAAAAGAAGATGGGTTTGTGGAAGATTCTTGCGAGTCTGCAGATTCTTGCGATTCGCTTTCTGTTTGCGATTCGTTGGAGGCTAGCGATTCTTGCACAAAAGTCGCAAGCTTCCGTTCCACTAGCGCTCGCAAAGAATTGTCTAAAATAAGTCTTGAACAAGCAAAAAATAGTCGAATCAGCCTTATTGGAGCAACGGGAAATCCGTGTTATGAAGCGCCAAAAATACGTTATTCTTGCTCAAGTTACGCAACTCTTGGAGCGTTAAAAGAGCTAGATCCAGCAACAGGTAAAAGCGTTTTACTTAAGCGCGGGAAAATTTTAGGCGATTTTAACGAAAACGACTACGCAGAAAAACGAGTGTGGGTTAAAGTTCGAGACGGCGAGAGAGTGCCAGTTTCGCTAGTGTGGAAAAAAGACGCTGTTGCAAAAACAAATGCAATGTTTATAACCGCTTACGGAGCGTACGAGATTAGCAGCGATCCGTATTTTTCTGTTGCGCGTTTAAGCATGTTAGACAGAGGCGTGCTTTTTGCTCAAGTTCATGTGCGAGGCGGCGGAGAAATGGGTCGCGCGTGGTATGAGAATGGCAGGCGTCGCAATAAAAAACACACTTTTGAGGATTTTGTAGACGTTACGCGCGCTTTGCAACAAGCAGGTTATGCTGATGCGAATCAGACTGTTGCAAATGGTGGTTCTGCAGGCGGCCTTCTTATGGGAGCTGTGGCAAATATGGCTCCGCAATGCTACGCAGGAATCGAAGCGGATGTTCCTTTTGTAGACGCGCTTACGTCTATGTTGGATGACTCGCTGCCTCTTACTGTTACCGAGTGGGACGAGTGGGGAGACCCGTTGCACAATGCGCAAGATTACGCGTATCTAAAGTCTTACACGCCTTACGAGAATGTGCCTGAGCATATTGAGCCAAGTGAGTTTCCAAAGATTCTTATAACGTCTTCGATTAACGACACTCGCGTTCTTGTTACAGAGCCGCTTAAGTGGCTTGCGCGATTGCAAGCGGCTGGAGCGGATGCGATTGCGCGTATTGAAACAGAAGGCGGCCACGGCGGAGGCTCTGGCAGGTATAAAAAGTGGGAAGAAGTTTGCTACGAAAACGCGTGGTGTTTAGATGCCATGGGTATTTCGTAGAATATCCTTAAAACACATTGGAGGCTGATTGTGGTAAGAATTAAGCCAGATAAGCCCTATGCGGAAGACCTTCCATTAACGCATACGGCGTTATTTAAGCAAGTGCCACTAGACCAAGCGAGGGAGCTGCTAGAACACTTGCATGAGTCGGTTTTTTCTAAGGGGCAGGCGATTTTTAACGAAGGAGATACGGATCGCCGCATGTATCTTTTGGAGCGCGGACGCGTTAAGCTCGTTCGTCATTCTAGAGATAATCGTGTGCAATTGCTTAGCATTCACACGCATGGGGAAATTCTTGGGGAGATTCCTGTTTTTGACCCGTATGGCGGGCCGCGTACGGCTTCTGCGATTGCTATTACAGATAAAACTCGCGTGCTGTGGCTAGAAAACGAAGTGCTTTTTAACTGGTTAGGTCATCATCCGCGAGTTGCTGTAGATATGCTTCAAGTTTTAGCTGCTCGCTTAAGAGCAAACAACGAGCATATTTCTGACCTCGTTTTTATGGACGTTCCAGCAAGATTAGCAAAAACGCTTTTGAACCTTGCCTCTAGATTTGGAGAGCCTGTTAGAGAAGGCGTGCTTGTTCCTCACGATTTAACTCAAGAAGAGCTTGCGCAATTGGTTGGATCTTCTAGAGAAACAGTTAATAAAGCGTTGATGGATTTTGCACAAAGAGGTTGGATTAAAAGGCACGGAAGGTCGATTATTATTTACGAGCCTGGAATGTTGATTCGCCGAGCAGAAAGATAAATCGCGCAAATCGCGCAAATCTTATAAATCTTGTAAATCGCGATTTTTGCGTGCCGCAACGTAGAGGCAAGCCTCTAGAATAGTACGCATGCCTAAAAAGAAATCCCTAACAACTCGTAGAGTACTCGCACTGTTTCTTACGTACATCACTTTGTGTGTTGCAGGTGGTGTAGCTTCTAGTATTCTATTTGTTCCAGGGGTAATGAGCATAAACAGCGTTGTTAAGTCTGTTGTGCCTTCTCTTAGGGTAGATGGCATTGATTTTGACGTTACTGCATTGCCGCAAAAATCGCGATTATACGCTTCCGATGGCAAAACTGTTATTGCCACTTTTTATGCTCAAAATCGCACTGTTGTGCCGCTTAGGCGAATATCGCAATACATGCAACAAGCAATGGTTGCTCGAGAAGATCGACGATTCTTTGAACATTCTGGCGTAGATGTTCAAGGCGTTATGCGTGCGTTTGTGCAAACGTTTATTAAAAAGTCAGATATGCAAGGTGGATCTTCCTTAACGCAGCAGTACGTTAAAAACGTTCTTATGATTAAAGCTAGGGAAGATAACGATCCTATATCGGAATATCATGCTGCAGAAAGTACTGTTGCTAGAAAATTGCGAGAAATGTTAATCGCAATTCAAATGGAGAAAAAATACTCAAAGTTAGAGATTTTGCAAGGTTACTTAAATGTTGCGCAATTCGGTAGTAATAACCTTTATGGTGTAGAAACTGCTGCAAAACGCTACTTTAACACTACTGCAGCAAAGCTTAATCTTGTTCAAGCGGCAACGATTGCATCAATCACAAAAAATCCTTCTAGGTATGATCCTTCTATCGAAGAAAATTGGCCAGAATCACAAAAGCAAAGGAATATTGTTCTTGATTTAATGCTTAGGCAGAATTTTATAAGCCAAAAAGAACATGATGATGCTGCAAAAATTCCAATTAAAGATACGCTTAATATTCAGCACGAAGTTGCAAATGTTGGATGCCAAGCTGCTGGAGATGCTGCGTTCTTCTGCGATTATGTTACCAAAAAAATATTGAATTCTCGCGAGTTTGGCAAAACCACTGTTGCGCGTCAAAAGCTTCTTAACGAAGGCGGATTAGACATTTACACAACAATGGATATTCTTGCAAACTCTTCTGCAATGGACACAGCTAGGGCTACTGTTCCAATCAACGATCCAAGCGGTTTTGAAGTTTCGATTGCTGCGATTAAGCCTGGAACTGGAGAAGTACTTGGATTTGGAAGCAACCGTATTTACGATGCTACAGATGCAGCAAAATCAGACCCTACGCACACTGCGATTAACTACGCTGTAGACGAGCGAGACGGCGGTGGATTAGGCTGGCAGATTGGTTCTACGTGGAAGCCAATTAACATTGTTGCTTGGTTGCTTGCTGGAAAGTCGATTAATCAGCCTCTAAGAACAAGCATGCTTTATAACAACACTGATTTTTCTTGTGCAAGGTACCGTGGAATTGGGCGCTGGTCTGTTCAAAACTCTGGTGGCGGTAGTGTTAGCCCAGAAACGCCTTTAATGGGTCTTGTTCATTCTCATAACACTATTCAGGCAGCAATGGGAACCCAGCTTAAGCTTTGTGCTGTTGCGGAGGCAGCTAAAACGTTGGGGTATCACAATTCGCCACTTGGTCAAGAAGATGTGTTCTCTAAGAACTCGTTTAATCCTCCTATGCTGATTGGTGCTGTGCAAGCTTCGCCGCTTACAATGGCAAATGTTTATGCAACAATCGCAGCTAATGGCGTTCAATGCGATCCTATAGCTATTAAGCGTGTAGTAGATAAGAATGGTAAGCGTTTGCGCGTTCCTAGTGCTAATTGCCATCAAGCAATACCAAAGAAGGTTGCTCAAACAGCAGCATACGCCATTAATCAAGGCGTTGTTCAGCCAACTGGTGTTGCGCATATGGCTCAGCTAGAAGGTGGGCGAAAAACGTTTACTAAAACTGGTACTAACGAAGACTTTTACATGGCAACAGCTGGATTTGTGCCAAACAAGGTATCTGCGTTTATTGCGGTTGGAAATGCGGAAGTTCAAAAAAGCTTTAACAACATGCGCATTAATGGTGTCTACCACAGCACTTGGTATGGTACCTACATCGCTATGCCTGCTTGGAAAAAGTTTATGGATACGTACCTAAAGGCCTCTAACACGCCTATGGATAACGATTACGGAAAACCAGATCCAAAGTATATGGCTGGCGGAAAAATGCCGTTGACTAGCGAGCAGATGCGCAGGCAATATGAGTTGCAACAGCAGCGTGATAGGGAAGAAGAAGCGCGCAGGCAGGCAGCTCAAGAGCAAAGCCAGGATTCGCAAAGCAACCAGAGTGCACAAGGCTCTCAGGATTCGCAAGGTGATCAAAACTCGCAACAAGATGCAACTACAAACGGCCGCTACGCAACGGGTGACGGAAGACAAGACCAATATTCTGGTGACGCCAGCAGTGGCGATACTTCCAGCTCGTATTCTGGCGGAACTCGTTAGTGTGTTGTTGCTAGTGTCGTTGCTAGTGTGATGTCACTAGTGTGACTCGCCTAGAGCGCGTCTACTCCAACAGCATCTTTAACACTATTAAAGCCGTCTTTTCTAAGAATCTTTGCAAGACCGCGCTTTAACGTTGTAATTTGTTGAGGGCCTCTATACATAAGCGAAGAAACGAACATAACTAAGTCAGCGCCGTTTCTAATCTTTTGATACGCTTGTTCAGCGGTAAATACTCCGCCGATTCCAGCAATTGCAAAGCGAGACCCGAACTCGCTTCTAGTGCGCTTAATAAGATCGTTGCTTGCGTTGTAAGTTGGAGCCCCTGAGATTCCACCTTGCCAATCCGCTGGAATGTCTAGCCCATCTCGATTCTTGCGCAAGTTTGCAATGCTAACGCCATCAACCTTATGCTCGCTTAAAACGTCTAGCAAAGACTTAAATTGAGGCCATCCGCCCTTTAAGTTCAAAGGCATTTTTACAAGAGTTGGCTGAGGTCTGCTAACTTTGTCTAAAGCACTAAAAAGCTTATCTAAAGCATCTGGATTGCTAAAAGGCTCGCCAGCCATAGTGTTTGGGCAAGAAATATTAACCTCAATCATCGAGCTTTTGCCGCTTGCGCGCTCCATAGATATGCGATAATCTTCAATGCCTTCGTCTAAATCGCCAACAAGATTATCGTTAGTTCGCGCAATGCTTACAGAAATTTGCATGCTTTTAGCATTCGTCCACGCTTTTTCTACTCTAGGAATCACAAATTCGCTGCCGTCGTTTGCAAGACCTGCATGAACAAGAAGTGAATCATATTGCGGAAGCCTATGATACCAAGGCTTAGCGTTTCCTGCACATGGACGAGCGGTTGTGGAGCCAACTGTTTCAAATCCAAAACCAGCGTTGTCTAGAACTGTGCACAAGTCGCAGTTTTTATCGAGTCCTGCGCTTAAGCCAAATGGATTCGCAAAATCCACTCCCATAACTTGCGTTTGTAAAATTGGATCCGTGTAGTCAAGCATTTGTCGCAAAAGCCACATTAATCCAGGAACGCGTTCGCTTATTTTGCAAAATGCAATCATGCGGTCGTGTGCTTCGTCTGGAGGAATGTTAAACACTAAGTGTGGCTTAATAATGTGCTTGTAGCTAAAAGTAAATAAGTCTGTTGCAGCAAGATTCACAGCATTGTGTAAAGAATTTTCAGATACGTAACTCATGATTCAATACTATACAACTTTGAGCATTTTGCAATTTTGGTAAAAGCGGATCGACCTGCCTTTGCGTACGGTATAGCATAACGGCTATATTTGTGAGTTATGCCTACTTATGATTTGGGACTAGAACATGTTTCCCTTGAATTTGCAACAAAAACGATTTTCAAAGACGTAACTCAAGGCGTTTTTGAAGGCGATCGCATAGGAATCGTAGGCAAAAATGGAGATGGAAAATCCACTCTTTTAAAGCTTCTTCAAGGCGAGATTGACCCAGATTCGGGAAGAGTTACGCGTAGAAATGGCCTAACTTTTGGCATTTTAAGCCAGCGAGACCCGCTAGACGATAATGCTACGGTTCGCCAGGCTGCGCTAGAAAATCGCCAGGATTACGAGTGGGCTGCAGATTCAAAGCAGCGAGAAATTGTGGAGGCTCTTTTGGGTGGAATCAACCTTGAAGCTAAGGTTGGTACGCTTTCTGGCGGCCAGAGCAGGCGCGCGGATTTGGCAAGACTTCTGCTGCATGATTGGGATATTTTGGCTTTGGATGAGCCTACGAATCATCTTGATGTGCTTACAATTCATTGGCTTGCGGAGCATCTTTTGCACAGATGGCAAGATGGTCAGGGCGCGCTTTTGCTTGTTACGCACGACAGGTGGTTTTTAGACGAAGTTTGCTCTTCTATGTGGGAAGTTCACGATGGTGCAATCGACCCGTTTGAAGGCGGCTACAGCGCTTACATGATGCAGCGCGTTGAGCGCGAACGCCAGGCGGATGTTCGCGAGGAGCGCAGGCGGAATTTGGCTCGTAAAGAGCTTGCGTGGCTTTCTAGAGGTGCTCGTGCTCGTTCTACAAAGCAAAAATTCCACGTTAAGCAAGCTCGCGAGCTTATAGCAGACGTTCCGCCAATGCGAGATACGCTTGAGTTAAAGCGAATGGCCACTTCTCGACTTGGCAAGCAAGTTGTTGATTTGATTGACGTTACGCAAATTTTTGAGGATTCGTCAAAGCCTGCTGGATCCGATGCAAATATTGTAAAATCGCCATTTTCACAGCCTACGCATGATGGTAGCGTTACGATTTCTGTAGACGAATCGCAAGCAGCCGTACAGTCGCAAGCAGCTGCCGATTTGTCGCAAGAATCGCAATTATCGCAAGAAGAATCGTCATTAAAAGAAACGTGTGCAGCATTACAAAAAACGATTAGCGGCCGCATGATTTTAGACAATCAAACGTGGCTAATAGGACCTGGAGACCGATTCGGTATAGTCGGAGCTAATGGAGCTGGAAAATCAACGCTTTTAAGCATAATCGACGGATCTTTGCGTCCAACTAAAGGTCATGTAAATATTGGCAAAACTGTAAAATTTGCTGTGCTTTCTCAGCGCTTAGAAGAGCTGGAAAAGCTTGGAAAATATAAGGTTAAAGAGGTTTTGAGCCGATACAAGCCAAGCTACATAATTGACGGCAAAGAAGTGACTCCTGGTCAGCTTATGGAGAGGCTTGGTTTTAAGCCAGAGCAGCTTATGACGCCGATTGCAGACCTTTCGGGCGGCCAAAAACGCCGCATGCAATTGCTTTTGATTCTTCTAAACGAGCCAAATGTGTTGATAATGGACGAGCCTGGAAATGATCTAGACACCGACATGCTTGCAGTTATGGAAGATTTACTAGACACATGGCCAGGCACTTTGATTGTTGTATCTCACGACAGATACTTGCTTGAGCGCGTGACTGATCAGCAGTTTGCATTGATTGACGGCAAGATTCGCCATCTTCCAGGCGGAGTTGACGAGTATTTAAATATTATGGAAGACTATGAGCGCGCAAATATGCAAGAGTCTAAGGCAGATTTTGCGGCGAGTTCCAGTGATGGTTCCAGCGCGGTTGCTGGCGATTTGCTAGATGCGGATTCTGCGGAAAAATCCAATCAAAAATCCAATCAAAAATATGAAGCAAAATTAAGCGGAAAAGCGTATTACGATGCTACAAGAAGAGTTGCTGCAATAGAGCGCAAGCTAGAAAAGCTTGAAGAAGAAAAAAGCGCGATTGAGCAAAAAATGGCAAGCCACGATCCTAGCGATTTTGTTGGCTTGCAAGAGCTTAACGAGAAGTTGCAGGCGAATCAAAGCGAATCTAGCGCGTTAGAAGAAGAGTGGCTTACGCTTAGCGAGCAAATTTGATGCAAAAGTCTACAGTTTTTGTATAGCGATTTTGCTAAAGATTAATGCTGCGTGCTAGTTAATGCCGCGTGCTAAATTGTTGAATTATGGCTCAAATTAAGGATATGTTGGAATCTGTAAAACCTATTCGCTTTGATGGCAGAGACGTGGATGAGTTGCGGCCAGTAAAAATCACGCGCAATTTTACAAACGTTCCAGAAGGCTCCGTTCTTATTGAGTGCGGAAATACGCGCGTTATGTGCACTGCCACTTTTACTATTGGAGTTCCGCGCTGGAGGCGAGACACTGGTTTAGGTTGGGTTACAGCCGAGTACTCAATGCTTCCAAGGGCCACTGCCGAGCGCACTGATCGCGAGTCTGTTAAGGGCAAAATCGGTGGCCGCACGCACGAGATTAGTCGTCTTATTGGTCGCTGCCTTAGGGGCGTTATAGACATGAAGGCAATGGGTGAGTGCCTTATCCAAATCGATTGCGATGTTCTTCAAGCAGATGGCGGCACGCGTACAGCTTCGATTACGGGTGCGTATGTTGCTCTTGTAGATGCGCTAAATTGGGCCGAAAAGCACAAGCATATTCGCAGCGCTAAAAACGTTATTAAAGACTCTGTTTCTGCTGTTTCAGTGGGCGTGATTAATGGCACTCCAATGCTTGATTTGCCTTATGTAGAAGATAGTCAAGCTATGACAGATATGAATGTTGCTATGACTGGTTCGGGCAATTTTATTGAGATTCAAGGAACGGCAGAGCATCGCCCATTTAATCGCGATGAGCTTAACGTTTTGCTTGATTTGGCAGCTAAGGGGAATCGTGAGCTTCAAGCGGCTCAGCGTGCAGCTTTAAGTTATTCGATAAATTACTAAGGAGTGGCGAGCGTGAAACTTGTTGTGGCAACGCATAATGAGGGTAAACTCGTTGAAATTAAGCGGATTCTTAACGAAGAGTTTGCGGAAATATCGGAGCGCATTGAGCTTGTTACTGCTGGCTCTTTGGGGCTTCCAGACCCTGTAGAAACAGGCGTGACTTTTGAGCAAAACGCGCTAATCAAGGCTAGAGACGTTGCGCAAAGAACTGGATTGCCTGCGGTTGCTGACGATTCTGGCTTGATTGTAGACGTTTTGGGCGCAGCTCCAGGCGTACTCTCTGCGCGCTGGAGTGGTGTTCATGGAGACGATAATGCCAATAACGCGCTTTTGCTTAAGCAGCTGGAAGATATTCCAGACGAATGCCGAACTGCGCGATTTAGATGCGCGGCGGCTCTTGCTGTTCCTAAAGACTGCGTTGATGCGGATCTGGAAAACGCTATGTGGAAAAACAACGGTTTTGAGACTGTTCGTGTTGGAGAAATGGTTGGGCGCTTGATTCGCGAGCCTAGAGGCAGCAATGGTTTTGGCTACGATCCGCTTTTTGTGCCAAATAATCAGCCCGTTAGGGATGGTGTTCAAATGCACGATTTAACTAGCGCGCAGCTTAGTCAGCAAGAAAAAAATGCGATTTCTCATCGCGGCAACGCTTTGAGGGCACTTTTGCCTGAATTAAAGGCGATGTTTATTGAGTAGTTGTGATTTAATTTGCGATTAGTAGTGGTGATAAACTCACGATTTTAGCTTGCGATTAAAGCTTGCAACTTTTGCTTGCGATTAAACTACAAAATGTGCGCGAGATGGGACTTGAACCCACACGTCGTAAGACACAGGAACCTAAATCCTGCGCGTCTACCATTCCGCCACTCGCGCAAAATCGCCTAAACAGGCAAAAAATGGGTTTTTAAGAGCCACTTGACAGAATCGAACTGTCGACCTTCTCATTACGAGTGAGACGCTCTACCGACTGAGCTAAAGTGGCAATTTGCCCGAGAAGCATTCGCGACTCGCGCACAAATCAAATACTATATATGAATATTTCGATTTTGTCTAGTGCGCCGCGCCGTAATGTTCGCATGTGTTCTAGTCAAAGTGTATTTCTGTCCGCTTTTGTGAGTATCTTGGCAATTGGAAGATGTGATGCAAGCACCTTGCTTAAGCTCATTTTTACACTTGTTTACATTATGATTTTTGCTTACGATTCATGATGATTTTGCATTGTGTTTAAGTGTGCCAAAGATTGTGCTTAGACTTAAAACATTTATATAAAACATTTATAAATCATCACATCACATAATAAAGATGAAAGGACCTAGAAATGGCCATCAATCCACCAGTTGACGCCGTTAAGACCCCAGAATGGGCTGCATTGCAAAAGCACTATGATGAGTTGCAATCCGAAGGCGTGAGCCTGAAGAAGTGGTTTGCCGAAGATGCAAATCGCGTGGATAAGTTGAGCTTCGAAGCTGGAGACCTCCACTTCGATCTTTCTAAGAATTTGATTAAGCCAGAGACGCTTAAGCTTTTCGCAAACCTTGCTAAGGCTGTAAAGCTCGACGAGCGCACTAAGGCAATGTACACTGGCGTGCACATTAACAACACCGAAGACCGCGCAGTTTTGCACACTGCTTTGCGCCGCCCAGCCGAAGACGCTGGCAAGTTTATTGTAGACGGCCAAGATACCGTTGCAGACGTTCGCGAGGTTTTGGGTCGCATTTACGACTTTGCTAACGAAGTTCGCTCTGGAGAGTGGAAGGGCGTTACTGGCAAGAACATTAAGACCGTTGTAAACATTGGTATTGGCGGCTCCGACTTGGGTCCAGTCATGGTTTACGAAGCCTTAAAGCCATACGCCGACGCTGGTATTAGCGCTCGCTACGTTTCCAACATTGATCCAAACGATATGGCCGAAAAGACCAAGGATTTGGATCCAGAAACCACACTTTTCATCATTGTTTCTAAGACTTTCACCACTTTGGAAACTTTGACTAACGCTCGTAGCGCTCGCACTTGGTTGCTTAACAAGCTTCAGGAGACTGGTGTTATTGACGGCAGTGATGCAAAGAAGGCAGAAGCTGTTGCAAAGCACTTCGTGGCTGTTTCCACCAACCTCGAAAAGGTTGAAGAGTTCGGCATTAACCCAACCAACGCCTTTGGCTTCTGGAACTGGGTTGGCGGCCGCTACTCTGTAGATTCCGCTGTTGGCACTTCTTTGGCTGTTGTTTTAGGACCAGAGCGCTTTGAGGAATTCTTGAAGGGCTTCCACGCAATCGATACCTACTTTGCTGAGACTCCATTCGAGAAGAATGTTGTGGTTCTTCTTGGTATGCTCAACGTTTGGTACCGCAACTTCTACAAGGTTGCTTCCCACGCTGTTCTTCCATACGATCAGTACTTGCATCGCTTCCCAGCGTATTTGCAGCAGCTCACTATGGAATCCAACGGCAAGTCGGTTCGCTGGGACGGCACTCCTGTAACAAGCGAAACTGGCGAAATCTTCTGGGGCGAGCCAGGCACCAATGGCCAGCACGCTTTCTACCAGTTGATTCACCAGGGCACTCAGCTTATTCCAGCTGATTTTATTGCCTTTGTAAATACGCCAAATCCTACTAAAGATGGCGATCAAGATGTTCACGAGCTCTTCTTGGGCAACTATCTTGCACAGACTAAGGCTCTTGCTTTCGGTAAGACTGCAGACGAAGTTCGCGCTGAAGGCACTCCAGAAGAGATTGTTCCAGCTCGCGTATTTAGCGGCAACCGTCCAACCACTTCCATCTTTGGCGATGCTTTGACTCCATTTAGCTTGGGCGAGTTGATTGCTCTCTACGAGCACATCACCTTTGTTGAAGGCACTGTTTGGGGCTTGGATTCTTACGATCAGTGGGGTGTGGAGCTTGGCAAGCAGCTTGCAAAGCAGATTACTCCTGCAATCTCTAAGGATGATAGCGCTTTGGCAGCTCAGGATGCTTCTACGCAGAGCTTGATTCGCTTCTACCGCGCTCATCGCAAGTAAGTGAGCGAGTAGCAATCTTATTTGATTGTTAATCTAAAGCCTCTTGTTGATTAAATTCTTCAAGAGGCTTTTTATTTTTTCAACCCACGGCTAGTGTAGTTTGCGTTATATTTGTAGTTCATATAATGCGTTTGTAACGTTTTTACTGCTAAAAATGTTACAAATGTCTTACGAGTGAGACAAATCTAACGAATCTGTGGTGGCTAATCTTCTTAAGTCGCTTCAAATCAATTCAAAAATAGGTTGACTTAAAAGTGGTGATAATTTATAATGAGCACGGTCGGTAGGTAAGGCTACCACGGGGATACGGGTTGCTGCCGCAACACAGTGGAGACACTGCAAGTTGGTCAACAGTCGTTGTCGATTTCAAGGCTTCGACTAATGCAACGCCATCGCCCTGCGAAGCTGAAGCTTGAACGACAAGATTAATGTTGATTTCTTTTGATTTGTAAATCACATTGTGTCTTCTTGCTTGCCGTCCGATTCAATGACGATGCGATAGTACGGTTTTGCGTTGGCGCGCACAAGCTGGAGGAGGTGATTGCTGTGAAACATGACAGTACGGGTTGTAATCAAAGTGCTAATACTTCTAATACTGTTAACGCTGTTAGTGACGATTCAGACAGTGTTAGTAGTAGTACGGACGTTCCTCCTGAATATAAAAAAGCCAGCAATCGCCGCCAAAATACTTGCGTTTAGTGATTTAGTGATTTAGCTGATTAGGCTTACTAGCTTTATTGGGCTTATTAGCCTTATTAGTATTACGCAAAATAGTGGTGATAAGCGGCTCTCAAAGAAAATACGCGTTACCAGAGGACTTATCATGACAATATTTACAACATCTGGAAAAAGTAGTGCCAGCGCGCAAGTAGACGAAAACACTCGTTTTTGGTCCGATATTATTGTGTGCGTTGGCATAATCGCACTTTTTGGAGTAAGCGCTTTCCTTTTGCAGCGCATTAACCAGCCGATTGGACCTAGTGGCATACCTTCCGCGGTTTCAACAGACCTTATTAATTTGCCGTATTACACGCTTAGATCCGTGTTTCGCATGATGCTTGCGCTTATAGCATCGCTGATTTTTACGATTATTTACGGATCTCTTGCAGCGCGCAGCCGTCGCTTGGGCAAGGTTCTTATTCCGCTGCTAGATATTTTGCAATCCGTTCCAATTCTCGGCTTCCTTTCGGCTACAGTAACGATTTGGCTTGTTATTTTCCCAGGATCGATGATGGGCGTTGAAGCCGCTTCGATTTTTGCGATTTTTACAAGCCAGGCTTGGAATATGACTTTCTCGTTCCACCGTTCGCTTTTAAGTGAGCCTAAGGAGTTAGACGAGGCAGTGCGCAGCTTGCAACTTACGCATTGGCAGCGATTCTGGGTGTTGGATATGCCAAATGCAATGATTCCGCTGCTTTGGAATTGCATGATGAGCGTTGGTGGCGGATGGTTCTTCCTTACTGCTTCCGAGATGATTTCCGTAAACAATCACACTTATGCGCTGCCTGGAGTTGGTAGCTTTGTTGCGCAATCTGCTGCAGAAAACAAGCTTGGAAATATTTGGTGGGCCATTTTATCCATGATTGTTGTTGTGCTTGCAATTGACTTCTTCCTTTGGAAGCCTCTTACCGCGTGGGCAGAGCGATTCCGCATAACGCAAAGCGCATCCGACGAAGAGCGAAAGAGTGCGATTTTAACGCTGATTCGTCATTCGCATGCCGACGAAGTTATTAGCAAGCTGTTTTCGCCTATTCGCGAATGGTTGGAATTGGCTACGCGTCCATTCGGCCGCACGGGTGCAAAATGGCCTCGTAAAGCGTCTGCTCGCAAGCTTGGCGATTTAGTTTTTAACGTTGTAATGATTGTTCTAATTATTGCTGCGGCTGCACAAATGCTTTACTTTGTAGCAACTCGCACAGGTTTGCAAGAGTTTGTTACAGCTGGAGCGTTAGGCGCTTTGACTTTTGCACGCGTTGCTGTGTTGATTTTTGTAAGCTCGCTAATTTGGGTGCCAGTAGGCGTATATATTGGCATGAATCCTAAGATTTCTCGCATTATGCAGCCTGTTGTGCAAATCTTGGCTAGCTTCCCAGCAAACTTTGTGTTCCCATTTGCAATGATGTGGTTTATGGCTTGGCACATTGACCTTGGCTGGGGAAGTATTATTTTGATGGCTCTTGGCACACAATGGTACATTCTGTTTAACGTTATTGCAGGCGCTAGTGCGATTCCAGACGACTTAAAAGAGATGACAAGAAGCTTTAGATTAAGTCGTGTGCTTAAGTGGAAGACTCTTGTTTTGCCTTCGATTTTTGGATTTTGGTGCACGGGTGGAATTACGGCCGCTGGTGGCGCTTGGAACGCTTCGATTGTTGCAGAGATTGTGGAATACGGCAAGAATCACATGGCAACTCAAGGTTTGGGCGCGTATATTACGAACGCAACAACCGTTGGTGATTCTGTAAAAACGCTTGTGGGAGTAACGGTTATGAGCTTAATAGTTGTGTTAAGTAATCGACTGTTCTGGGCGCCTTTGCAAAGGTATTCGGCGAAAAGATTCGTGTTGAATTAAACGAATAATCAATCGAATAAATCAAATAAACTACGGAAAATTAAACTTTTTAACTTTATAAAACAGATTGGCAAAATTATGAACACTTTGAACAAAAACGCGCAAAAGGCTGCGCAATCTTCAATTACAAGCGACATTATTGACGCAAAGCACATAAGTCAAAGCTTTACTTCGGATAGTGGCACTACTCAGCACGTGCTTCACGACATATCGTTTACGCTGCGCGAGGGAGAGATCGTAGCAATTCTAGGGCGTTCTGGTGCTGGAAAATCAACCTTCTTGCGAACAATGGCAGGCTTAATTCAGCCAACAGAGGGAACTGTTAAATATAGGGGTCGCGAGCTTACAGGTCCAAACCCAGGAGTTGCAATCGTTTTCCAAACATTCGCACTTATGCCATGGCTTACTGTTCAAGACAATGTGGAGCTTGGTTTGCGCGCTAGAGGAGTTAGCAAAGAGAAGCGTACGGAGCTTGCGCTTGCTGCAATTGACGCAATCGGCTTGGACGGCTTCGAAACAGCGTACCCAAAGGAGCTTTCTGGCGGTATGCGTCAGCGCGTAGGCATTGCTCGCGCACTGGTTTTGCGCCCAGACGCACTGTTTATGGACGAGCCTTTCTCTGCTCTTGACGTTCTTACAGCAGAAAATCTTCGTCAAGAAGTTCTTAAGCTTTGGTCTAGCGAAGAGCGCGATATTAAGTCTGTTGTAATCGTTACGCACAATATTGAAGAAGCTGTGCAAATGGCGGATCGCGTGGTAGTTTTGGGGTCTCATCCAGGTCATTTGATTGCAGATGTGCAAGTTGATTTGCCTCGACCAAGAGACAAGCATAGTGCTGAATTTGAGGCGATGGTAGATAATCTTTATGCTATTTTGACTGGCTCGAATCCAGAAAGCGATCTTGAATCGCAAAATGCGGATTCGGCGGCTGCTAGCGATTCGTCTAGTGCTGCGAGCGACTCTTTGCCTGCGGAGCAAGCGGATGCGGAAGAAACTGAGGCTGCTGCAATCGCAGATATGCTTATTCAAAAGCATCATGATGCAGAAGTGGAAGCTAAGCAAAACGAAGAGCAAGCGGATGCGGGCGAGCAGAAGCCAGAGCCAGTTGCTGTGCACTTGTTGCCTAATGCAACGCCAGGAGGCATGGCTGGTTTGCTAGACGTTATATCGGAAGAGCCAGATGGCATTGATTTGGCTGATTTGGCTGCGGATTTGTCGTTCGAAATCGATGACTTGTTCCCACTTGTGGATGCTGGAACAATGCTTGATTTGCTCACAGCAGAAAATGGCCATATTACGATTACGCAAGCTGGTCAAGAGTGGCATAATGCCGACATTTTGCACAGCAAGCAGGTGTTTGCGCGACTTGCGATTGAGCACGCGCCTCTTGTTCACGCGATTGACCAGGCTTTGAGCCGAAACCGCAACGGTAAGCTTCGCGGTGAGTTGATTTTGGATTTGCTTCGCAGTAAGCATACGGACGCTTTGGCTCGTCAGCAATTTGATATTGCGATTAGCTGGGGTCGTTATGGTGAGCTTTTTGACTACGATGCCGACGACGACGAGCTAACACGTACTGTTGAAACAGCGCCGCTTAATGGCGTTGCGTAATAAAATAGTGCGAAATAGTGCTAAATAATGTCCATTATTGAGCATAAATTTATGTTCGTATGCTTTCAATAAGCGGATGCCGCATAGTCTGCTTATTAGTAGTCTAGCCAGCTTTTGAAGATTGGCGGATGGAAGCCCCAAAGAGCAAACTTTTTGGGAAAGATTATTCAAAGTAAAGTTTAAAAGTCAAAATTAAAATTAGACAATTTACTTTGATAAAACTTGCGCTGATATGCGGCGGCGATGGAGGAATTATTATGGTGAATGCTGTAGAAGCATTTGATGCTAAGCATCTTAAGGCTGCCGAAGAAATCCCAGCTTTCCGTCCTGGAGATACTGTTGACGTTAACGTTAAGATTCAGGAAGGCAACAACACTCGTATTCAGACTTTTACTGGCGTAGTTATTGCTCGTAAGGGTGCTGGCGTTCGCGAGACTTTTGTTGTTCGTAAGGTTAGCTTTGGTACTGGTGTTGAGCGTCGCTTCCCACTTCATTCTCCAGCTATCGATTCGATTAAGCTGGTTCGTAGTGGTCGCGTTCGTCGCGCTAAGCTTTACTACTTGCGCGCTTTGCGTGGCAAGGCTGCTCGTATTGCCGAGCGTCGTGACAACAGCGCTGCTAAGTAAATTTATTTAAGGTTAAGGATTTAACATTAAGGATTAATATGCATTCCGAAGACTTGCAAAATAGCGATAATCATATTGTTAATGTAGCAGGTCACGGCTTGAATCCTTCTCCTGTTCCACCCGAGCCAGAAGTCAAGCGTAATCTTGCTTCTGGCTTTGGTGTTATGAGCGTTTTTAATTTTGGCTCTAAGAGTGCTAGGAGGGGTATGCACTCTAAACATTGCAAAATCAGGGGAAATCACGTTTCTGGTAATTACGTGAATAATCGCGATTATACGAATTATGCTTTGCGTGGTAATAATTCGGAGCAAAGCGATTATCAAAATTCGCAAGCGCAAAATGGCTCTAAAGCAAGAACAGTAAAGCTTTTCAAAACTTCTTGGAAAGAGCTTATTGCTTGGTATCTTGTTCCTATTATTGTTGTGATTTTTTTGCGTATTTTTATTCTTGGCGTGTATTTTATACCGTCGGGATCTATGCTAGACACAATTCATATAGGCGATTACGTTGTTACGTCTAAACTAACTCCTAGGGTTTTTCCGCTAAATCGTGGTGATATTGTTGTTTTCGAAGATCCCGCTAATTGGCTAAGTGGAGAAAGCAGCAGTGGCGGCATTCTTTCAGGCAAAGATTTAATTAAGCGTCTTATTGGTCTTCCTGGAGATACAGTTGAGTGTAAGGGAGATGGCGACCCGATTTTGGTTAATGGCGTTCCAGTTCTTGAATCTGCTTACATTAGGCCAGGCGTAAGTCCGAGTGCGTTTGCGTTTAAGGTAAAAGTTAAGCCCGGTCACGTTTTTGTTCTTGGAGATAATCGCGCTAATTCAGCTGATTCTAGGTATCATAAGAACGATGGAGACGACGGTTTAGTGCCAATTTCTAAAATTGAAGGCGTTGCGTTTATGCGTTTTTGGCCACTTAATCGTATGGGTATTTTTGAAAACCACGGCGATGCTTTTGACAATGTAAAAGCTAAATCTGCAAATAAGTAGGCGTAAGTAAGCGTAATTAAGCATAAGTAGATGTGATTAAGCATAAGTAAACGTAAGTAGACATCGCAAATAAGTAGTGCAAATAAGTAGTTAAGAGTAGGCAAATTTTGGCAATTATTCCATCTTTTGACTTTGAGCAAAGCCTTATAAGCAGCGGATTTGACTGGGTTATTGGCTTAGACGAAGTTGGTCGCGGTAGTCTTGCTGGCCCTGTTATGGTTGGAGCTGCTCTTTTTAGCGCGCAAAAGATTAAGTCGGGCAGTTTTCCGCAAGGTTTAGCGGATTCTAAGCTTCTTAATGCGCATAAGCGGGAAGGTTTGCTGGAGCCGATTGAAAATTGGTGCGATGCTTTTGCTGTTGGCTCTTGCACAAACCGTCAAATTGACGAGTGGGGTATTAGCTACGCTCTTGGTGTTGCTGCGATTAATGCAATTAACGATGTTCAAAATCGCATGCGCTCTAGCCTTAAAGATGCGCGGATTGCTGCGATTTTGGACGGTCCGTTCAATTACGTTGGCAAAGCTTTAGGTACTTTTGATGCGCCTAGTATGCAATTTTCTGTAAAAGTTCACACTTTAGTTAAGGCAGATCAAAAGTGTGCTAGTGTTTCGGCGGCTTCTGTTATTGCAAAGGTGACTCGAGATTCGTTGATGATTGATTTAGCACAAAATCCAAAATATGCTGTTTACGATTGGGCGCATAACAAGGGCTATGGTTCTAAAGCGCATAGGGATGCGATTCTTGAGCACGGCGCTAGCGATTTGCACCGTTTGAGTTGGCATTTGGGGTAGCGCGCAATCTACAATTCGGCGTGTTGATGCCTGGCGTTTAGCGTAATCTTATGTGTTGTAATAGGTAGCGAATCTGTGTGTTAGAGAGTGCTTGTAAAAGTGCATTTTACGGGTTTGAAAAGTGATTTATAGTGCTTTAAGAGTTTAGATGTTAGATGTGCTGTGAGTATTAGATTTGTTTGATGTTTGATGTTTAGATATTTAGATATTTAGATGTTTGGCTGCTTTTGTGTTTGTTTGCACTGGTTAAATGTGTTCGCTCTTATGCATAATATAACTACGTTGATTTTGTAGGTTTTATGAACAAGAAAAGGATAGTTAAATGATTAGTCGTTTCTTTGCTTTTGTTCCAGGTGTTAAACATCTGGTTGCCTTAAGAGCGGCGTGTCTTGCTATATCTTCTCTTGCAAACATCGGTTTTGTGTATGTTTGTGTTGGTATTCTTTCGCCTATTTTGATTCCAGCAAAATATACTGGTAAATCTTTGCTTAGCTCCGTTGAGTTAACGTCTTATTTGATTTCGCTTGTTGGTATTTTGATTATAAAATACATTGCTTTCCATCAATCTTGTATTTTTTCTACCGAGATTGGCACTCGCGTAGCTATGAAGCTTCGACCGAAGATGTTGCGATCTATGATTTCGCTCAGTTCGGCTAATCGTACTGATTCTGTTGAGTATTCTTCGATTTGCGTAAATGAAGATATTGCTTGGGTTCAGCGTTGGGCTGGTTTGCTTTTGCCGCAAATTTTTGCAGCTTTTCCTATGCCTTTTGCTGTTAGCATTGCGTTGTTCTCAATCAACACTTATTTAGCGAGTATTTGCCTTGTTGCGGCCGTTTTTTCTGCTTTAGCTCTTTGTACTGCGCTTTATAACGTTCGTGTTTTGTTGCGGTGTTTGTGCGCTTTTTTGACGTATTTTATGGTTGCTGTTGCTGTTGTTTGCACGGTTTGGCTTCTTTCGGTTAGGTCTGTTGGTCTTCCTGCAGCAATGCTAACTTTGCCGCTGCTTATGTTAAGCGTGGATCCAATTCGCCGAGTTGCTAATTGCATGCATATTAAAAATCGTGCTGTTTTGGGGCTAAATAATATTGGCGATTTGTTCAAAAGTGTTGCTGCTAATGGTGGTTCTTCCAATAATTCGTCTACTTTAGATTCCGAATATTCACAATCCGTGCTAGAAAAAATAGACAATAAGTCGTCTTTGAGTATTCCAGATGGCGCTAGCAACGTTTCTTTGCATGTTCGTTGTAATTTTGTTAAGAATAATCGTCCTTTGCGAGCATCCTTTAATGTTTCTAGTGGAAAACTGAATGTAATGCCAAGCGAGTATTACGATTTAGTTGCGAATAACGTTCTTAATGGCGTCACTTTTAGCTCTAAATCAAACGTTGCGCTATCTTACAGTGATAGTTATGCTTTGCCTGATTTAGGTGCGGACTCGCCATTTGTGGCATCTGATTTTGGCGATATTGCTGGAAATCCTTCTTATATAACTCTAAATAACGCAGATCCTGGTGCGTTGGCGGATCTTGTAACGATTGTTCGCAAGAATAGTCACCTGTTTTCTGCCACTTTGCGAGAAAACTTATTGATGGCGTCTAAAAATGCTACTACAACGTCTATGTGGCAGGCACTTGGAGCTGCTCGCGCGGATGGTGTTGTTTATGCAGATTACAACGGTTTAGACTTGCGCGTAGAAAATATTCATGCCGAAAATAAGCAAGACATTCTTAGGCGACTTGTTATGGCTCGTGCGTTGATTCGACGCACTCCTGTATACATTTTTGACTATTCTTCCAAAGATATTAGCGCTAAAGAAGCTAAAAACTTATGCGATATTTTGCGCAAAATTGCCAAAAAAGCAACTATTCTTGTGTTTCTTCCAAGCGATAGCTACGCCACTAGTGCAGACAATTTAGTTAAAGTTAGTGTGTTTAGTGATTCGCGTGCGCGAGCTGCATCTGTAGGCGCACTAAGTGATGATTCAAACGGAGATTTACGCGCGCAAAGTGGCGATTTAAGTGGCGATGAGCGTGAAAATGAGCGTGAGAATATTGCGCATAATAGTGGCAAAAAATCAAAAGTGTCTTACTTAAAGAAAGCATTATTTGCCATTCTCAGTGCCTTCTCAACTGTAATAAATATTGTTTGCGCTTTGCTGATTCCTGTTTGCGCAATCGCAGCAATGTTTGCTATAGCAAGCAGGCCGCTTTTTGGCTTAGGTGTTAAAGACTATGTTCTTGTTGTAGTTGTTTGCGCATGCTTAAGATGCTTAACGCTTGTTGCGTCTTTTGCAGGACTAGACCTTCATCACGCTCACTTACACAAGGCAGGTCTTAGTATGAGCGTTGGAATGATTCTTTCGATTATTCCAGCAATCGTTTTGCTAAGCTACTTTAGTGTTCAAATCGCGATTTTTGCGTCTGTGATTTGTTTGCTAATCGTGTTTGTAATTCCAGGATTGTTTAGTTTGAGCCTTAAAAGCTTTATTAATAAAGTTCATCTAGATCAAAAAATGGTTGAACTAGAAGTAGACGATGTGGAACTTGGTTTGCAAGAAGTATTGGCATTCCGTCAAGGAGACTATTGCGTTAAACGAGTTGTTGATTCAATGCGAAAATTGGCTCAGCAACGCGTAAGATTATCGCGCAAAGTCGGCAGAATGCAAGCGATTCTTATGTCGGTTTCGCTTATTGGAATCGCAAACGCAATAATGCTTGTTTCTAGCACAATCCACCCGCTTGTAACTAAGAATCCGCAATGGAACGTTGTGTACGCAGTTATGGCAATCATTATTCTTATTAGCCTTATTCAGCAAGTGCTCAACATTGTTATACGTCGTATTCCTTGGGTTGTAGATATTAATCATGCTGCGCAATCGTAGTAACCGTAGTAGTCGTAGTAACCGTAGAGTAGGTGATGCGCGCTATAGCAACGCTCCAATCTCTAGAAGCGTAACGTCTTTTATATGGCTTATTGCGCTCGCGATTCTTGTAGGCATTGTTATTGGCTTAGTTTTGCCTAAAATCAACCAAGATGTTGGGAATATTACTGGAGAATACGTTGCCAGTGGAGATGCTGCAGAAAAGCTTAGCAAGCTAAAAGTAGATAAGTCGCATGCTTCTGGATATAACAGAAGCGTTTTTGGGTATAGAACTACAGACGATGATAAAAACGGTTGTGATGTTCGAGAAGACGTTCTTGCGCGCGATTTAACGCATGTTCGCTTTAAGTATGCGGGATCTTGCAAAGTGGCGTCTGGGCTTTTACACGACCCATATACAGGATTAGATATTAATTTTGTGCGAGGCAGAAAAACTAGCGCGCTTGTTCAAATTGACCACGTTGTTGCTCTAGAAAAATGCTTGGCAGTCGGGTGCTTGGAAGTGGAATCGTGCTAAGCGACTTAAGTTTGGTAACGATATGCTAAACCTTCTTGCTGTGCAAGGAGCAGCAAATCAAGAAAAAGGCTCTGCTTCTGCAGCGTATTGGCTTCCATCTAATAAGTCTTTTAGATGCGATTATGTAGCTAGGCAGATTGCTGTTAAGTATAAGTATGATCTTAGTGTTACAAGCGCGGAAAAGCAGAGTATGGCTTCGACTTTGCATGGGTGTTCTGCGCAAGAGCTGCCTACAAAGTAGAGCGGTGAGCGGCGTTGTTGCGTTGTTGTGCTGTGCAAATAAAAAAGTGCGCAAACCAAAACTGATTTGCACACTTATTAGTCAACGTTAATATTAAAGGCTTAAAGCCACGTTAGGCTTTGGCTTAGGCTTAGGCTTTTAGGCTTCCCACTTAGTAGGCTCAATAACCTCTTTGCCACCCATGTATGCTTGCATAGCCTTTGGAATATCAATCGAACCATCTTCATGCTGATGATTTTCCAAAATAGCAACAAGCCAGCGAGTAGTAGCCAAAGTGCCATTAAGCGTGCTAACTGGGCGAGTTCCGCCATCTTCCATGCGCTCGCGAACATTCAAGCGACGAGCCTGATACTCCGTGCAATTAGAAGTAGAAGTAAGCTCGCGGTAACGGCCTTGCGTTGGAACCCAAGCTTCGCAATCAAACTTGCGCGCAGCAGAAGAGCCAAGGTCGCCGGCAGCGGTGTCAATAATGCGGTAAGGCACTTCCACCTTAGCAAGCATCTCTTGCTCCATGCCGAGTAACTTTTGATGTTCTGCGCGAGAATCTTCTTGCTTGCAATAAACAAACATCTCTACTTTATCGAATTGATGCACGCGAATAATGCCGGAAGTATCTTTTCCAGCAGCACCAGCTTCTCGGCGGTAGCAGCTCGACCAACCGCAGTAGCGCAAAGCGCCATTGCGTAAGTCAAGGATTTCATCTTCGTGCATGCCAGCAAGAGCAACCTCGGATGTGCCAACTAAGTATTGGTCATCTGGCTCGCGAAGGCGATAAATCTCGTCTGCGTGAGAATTCAAGAAGCCAGTTCCGCGCATAACTTCTGGACGCACAAGTGTTGGCGTAATCGCAAGCGTAAAACCATGCTCTTCTGCTTGGTCTACAGCCATTGTAAGCATTGCGATTTGCAAGCGAGCTACAGCTCCGCGCAAGAAGTAGAAGCGAGAGCCTGCAACCTTTACGCCTCTGCGCATATCGATTCCAGCAACGCCAGTTCCAAGAGTTAAGTGATCCTTTGGCTCAAAGCCTTCTGCCGCAAAGTCGCGAGGTGTGCCAACCTTCTTAACTACAACATAGTCGTCTTCTCCACCTTCTGGAGCTTCGTCTTCTACAATGTTAGAAAGCTTCCACATTGCTGTTGTGTAGTCTGCAGTAGCTTGCTCGGATTGAGCCTTAAACTGTGCAACTTTTTGCGCTAACTCTTTTGTTTGTGCAATAAGTTCGGCTTTTTGATCTGCGCTTGCGGCTGCTACCTTTTTGCCGATTGCTTTTTGATCGGCTCTAGCTGCCTCAAATGCCTTTAGGCTTGTGCGGCGCAAATCGTCTGCGCGAAGCACTTCATCGACAAGTTCTACGGACTCGCCACGCTTGCGTTGCGACTCCTTAACTACGTCGGCATGTTCACGAATAAATTGGATATCAAGCATGTTTTCTAGCCTAGTGCCGCAAGGCGACAGATGATGCTAATAGCTACAGATGATGTGAATAACTACAGTGCAAATGAGTACGTGTACGTGTAAAATTTATTAAATCTTGTTTTAAGGAGTAAAAATGGCACTTATTCACGCTACTCAAGAAGATTTTGAGAAGATTGCAAGCACCAACGAGGTAGTTGTTGTTGATTTTTGGGCCACTTGGTGCGGTCCTTGCCGCGCTTTTGGGCCGATTTTTGAGCAAGTAAGCGCAAAGTTTGAAGATGTTCCGTTTGTTAAAGTAGATATTGATCAGTCTCCAGATTTGGCGAGTGCAGCTGCGATTAAAGCGGTTCCAACAGTTATGGTTATTAAGCGCGGAGATGTTATTTATCGTCAAGCTGGCGCTTTGCTTCCAGCTGATTTAGAAGATTTAGTTAATCAAGCTAAAGCTTATGATCCTAGTAAAGATGATGAAGGTGATTCTGTAAGCGAGTAAAGCGGATTTAATAAGAGTGTGAAATAATCTCAAAAACCTTGATTTTTAGGGCTTCTCTTTACGTAAGACTACAATTATATATACTTTGTGCAAAAAGTCGTATGACTAAAAGTTATATAACGAAAAGTCGTATAACGTTTTAGGTTTACACTTTGCACTAACTTCTATCAAGGAGAGTTATGACAAGTCACAGAAAGAAAACTGTTACGCTTACTTCATTGAGCATGCGTCAATGGGCAAGAGTTGCAGTGATTTTTATTAGTATTGTGGCTGTTGTAGTTCTTGGAATTGTTTCTCGAAACTTTTATTCTGGTTCCAAATCAAATTCCGCAAAGTCTTATGTAACCGCCTATTCGGCTACAGATAGCGAAAATCAGGTTTCTCGTGGAGCATACAGAAACTCGCTCAAACCATCTAAAAAAGGCGCAACTTCTTATATTACTGTAAATATAAATGGCCATCATCGCGCGGTTTTTGGAACAGATTTTACAAACGTTAAGTCAGTTTTAGAAGCGGGAGACATAACTTTGGATTCGCACGACGTTGTTACGCCGTCTCTTGATTCAAAGGTTAACGAAGCTACAGTTATAACCATTAAGCGTGCGGGAGCAAAGTTAGAAACTTCCGACGAGCCTATTGCGTTTAATACGGTTAAAAAAGAGACATCTGCTCTTCCAAAAGGCACGGAAAAGGTTAAAGATCAAGGTGCGCCTGGCGTTATGGAAACGAGCAAAATCGTTACGCGTGCAGGTAAGAAGATTGTGTCTTCCAACGTTTTTGTGTCTTTTGTTAAGCAAGCTCCAAAAGATAGGGTTGTTCTTGTTGGAACTGGCGGCGCTAGTGTAGATTCTGCTTCTGCTGAGTCTATTGGAACCACAGTTCCAGCTGGTGAGATGCAAGAGTGGGCTCATTCGTGGCTGCTTTCAAACGGATACAGCGAGGCTGATTTTACTGCTACCGTGTTTATTATCTCGCACGAATCAGGCTGGCGCGTAAACGCTATGAATCCTTCTGGCGCATATGGTTTGCCTCAAGCTTTGCCTGGAAGGAAGATGTCTTCTATGGGAGCCGATTGGGCAACTAATTATCAAACTCAGCTTCGTTGGTTCTGGAATTATTGCAATGGTCGTTATGGCTCAATCCAGGGCGCGTATAGGCATTGGTTATCGCACAGAAGCTACTGATTTGGCGTGTAGCTACTGATTTGACTTGTAATTATTTTTTCGAGAATCGTGGGGTTATAGAGAATCGTGGGTTTTTAGTTTTGTAAACAACATAGTTTTGTAAACAACAAACTCACGGAGTAGTCTTATAGCTTGTTTTAAGGCGATTATTGTAGAGTCGAGTATATTCCTTGATTTTGCAATAATCGCTGATTATTTTATGCGTGTTTTGCAAATATGGAAGGAAGTTTAAGTGACAATATTGCCTAGAAAATCATGGTTTAATAAGAGTAGTGACTCTGTTAGCAAGTCTTATAAATGCAAGCCTTTTGGGAATTTGCGTGAACTTAGCCATGCTCTTGTTGGTGAGCAGGCGTATAAGAACAATCGTCTTACTCGAGCAGCCTTGGTTTCTTTGGCAATTCTAACCTTTATAACGTTTATTGGTAATTTTGCGCAATTGCAACTTACGGCCGCGCTGCCAACTATTGTGCGCGAATTTAACATTAGTGTTACTACAGGTCAGTGGCTTACATCTATTTTTCAGCTGATTATGGCCATTATGGTGCCGCTTACTGCGTTTTTAACTAGGCGATTTTCCACTCGTCAAATCGTTATATCGTCTATGATTCTTTTTACGCTCGGCTCAATTATGGCATGGCTTAGCAATGATTTTATTATGGCGTTGGCTGGTCGAACTTTAGAAGCGATTGGCACGGGCGTTATGTGGCCTGTATTGCAAATCACTGTGTTTTCCGTGTACCCAGTAACGAGGCGAGGAATGGCTATGGGCAGCGTTGGCATGGCTATGAGCATTGCGCCAGCAATCGGTCCAACTGTTGGCGGCATGCAAACTGATTTTAACGGGTGGCGTTCAATCTTTCTTTCGCTTAGCATTATTGGCGTAATTTCTATTGTTCTTTCTGCGTTCTTCTTGCATAATTTTGGCGAGCAAGATCGCACTGCGAAAGCCGACTTTTTCTCCGTTGGACTTTCGATTATTGGTTTCGGCGGCGTTATGTTTGGCTTTACAAACATTGAAGCGTACGGAATTGCTAGTGCGTTTTCTTGGGCGCCTATGCTTGTTGGTGCGTGCGGAGTTGCATGGTTTGTTGCGAGACAGTTGCGCGCGCACGCGAGTGGTAAGCAACCGCTACTTGGCATTAACGTTTTGAAGAATCGCTATTTTACAATTGGAACGGCTTGCGCATGCTTAACGTTCTTTGCGTTTAGCTCGATTATGGTTGTTATTCCGCTTTATATTCAGTCGGATCGCGGTTTTTCTGCCACTATGAGCGGACTCGTGCTTTTGCCTGGCGCGTTTGGAATGGCCATTTCGCAATACTTTGGCGGGCGTATGCTGGATCGTTTTGGCGTGCGGCCAGTGGCAATGGCTGGCTCATTGATTTTGCTTTTTGGCACAGTAATGATGAGTCTTATAGACATGCATACGTGGATTTGGTGGATTTCTATTTGGCAATTTACGCGTCAAATCGGCATGGGATTCTTGCTTATGCCTGTTACAACGTGGTCGTTAAACTGTTTGCAACAAAGCGAGCTTGGCGACGGATCTGCTGTGACTAATACAATGCGTCAGCTTTGGGGTGCGATTGGTGCGCCTGTGCTTGTTGTAACAATGGCCACCTTTACGCAATGGCATCACTTGCTTACGGGTGTTGGAAGCGCGGATAATGTTGCGGCTAGTATTTTTGGCGTGCAATGGACTTTGCGAATTAGCGCGATTATTACGGCTATTATGGCGTTGATTGTTATTTTTGGCGTTAAGGGAGAAGGCGCGGGTTCGGCGCATCAGCTTGCGCGCAGGGCGATTGACCGTATGCGCGTTTTGCACATTCCGCACGCATCGGAGCATAAAGACGTTATGCACGATCATACGCATCATCAATACTGATATCTTTGCGTGCGCTTAGACCGCGCGAACGATATTTCCGCTTTTTGTACCAAATTTTGCCTAAAAATGGTACAAAACCCGGAAAAAACTTCCGCTTTTTGTACCAAAATCCGCCTAATTTACGTACATTTACCGGCATGTCACTTAACAGCCTAGTTTGTTTTATTACAAGCATTTGTTCGTTTTGCCAGATTTTATGTGATTTTTGTTAAATACCTAACGTTTTGAGCCTAGAAACGCTCATTTGCGTTTGTTTTTTGCGTTTACTTGTGCGATAATGTTCACATGATTTCTTCACAGCGTCAACAATTGATTTTGAGCCGCCTTCGCACCAGGGGGGCCGTGCGTATTACCGCTCTTTCTAAGGAACTCGCCGTTTCTGCAATGACAATTCGCAGGGATATTGCGGAGCTTTCGGATCGCGGTCTTCTAAAACGCGTGCACGGTGGTGCTGTTACAACTAACACGCTTCTTTCAGAGCCGCTGTTTTCCGTAAAGTCGCAGATGGATATGGGGCTTAAAGATGCAATCGCCACTAAGGCGGTGGATTATGTTCAGCCAGGGGATGTGATTGCAATAGGTGGCGGCACAACCGCGTACGTGTTTGCGCAGCATCTTCTTGAGTCGCGCAGGGCGTCTGGAATCACGATTCTAACAAATTCGATTCCAGTTGCGGAGCTTGTTCAAGCGCTTGAATCCAAAGATATTGAGGTTATTGTTACGGGCGGTGTGATTACGCGTTCCAACTCGTTGGTTGGGCCTATTGCCGATAAAGTTGTTTCGTCTTTGCGCGTAAACACAGTATTTTTGGGCACGCATTCCGTGAGTTTGCCTCGCGGGTTCCTTATGCCAAATTCGCTGGAAGCCGCTACAGATATGGCTTTGATGGATATTGCGGATCGCACGATTATATTAACGGATCATACTAAGTGGACTTGCACGTCGCTTTCGCTTTTTGCGCGATTTGACCAGGTTGACACTGTTATTACAGACGATTGCTTAGATGCTGATTCGCAGCTTCGCACTCGCGAGCTTGTTAAGAATCTAGTTCTTGCGCCAACGGTTACTGGTGAATAGCTTGCATAAGAATAGCTTGCGTGCGCTTTGACTACGCTCGCGGCGATCTGTCTTCGCGCAGCTAACCTGCGCTAACGATTCTCGAGTAAATTAACTCCGCACTTTGTACGTGATTTATGTCAAATTTGGTACAAAGTGCGGAGTTATTTTCTGGGTTTTGTACGCGCGACGATCTGCCTTTCGCAAGTTGGAAGTCTACTTCCAAGTTTAGTGCAAAATGGTAAAAGTTGGAAGTCTGCTTCCAACTTACGCAAAACTAGATCATGTTTGGAAGTCTACTTCTGACCACTCTGTAATGCCGTTAGTATAAAAATACTCTGATTAGTAAAAGCATAAGGTGTTGACCTGCTTTTAGAACTAATATTTGCGGTCAAAAAATTTGATTGCAAATATTTCAACTCAGATTTGTTTAATTGAAACATAAAGTTGTTATCAAATTTTTCTATGTTATTTTTACTTGCTGATTGAACTCTCTTGTACTGTACCCATAGATTTCAGCAAGCTCAAAATCAAGCACAAAATAACATACTTACTGCAATAAATTATGACCGGAGCGCTGAGCCGCTTAGCGTAGAAGACGTGAGCGCAGCTAATCTGCGCGAACGATTACTTTCCTTGTAGTGTGTTTGTGCCGAATTTCGGTGTTTTTTGATACAAACGCACTACATAAACACACAAAACTGTAGTGTGTTTGCATTTGATTTACTACATGACTTGCCTTCTCGCTTAGGCCGCGCTAACGATAAACCAGCATCATTCTCAGTTTTTTATAGTGCGACACGCGCGAAAAGCTTTCCTTAAAAAAACCTGGGAAAATTCTTCAAAAACCTTGAAATGCGTATTTTTACGGTTTAAGCGTTGTTTATCCACAAATTTTACGGCGAGTGTGGCCTTTATTGTGGATTAGTTTGTGTGTAACATCATTTTTTTCGGTTTAGCATGTGTGGCTGGGGCTTGACTTTTTCAAACGGGGGGGGGGGTATGTTAATAGCAAACATGGCCGCACCTAGTTTGGCTGTGTGCCAGAAGAAAGGAAATTAAAATGATGAATAAGAAGGCTATCGCCGCTTTCGCTGCTGGCGCAACTTTGCTTGCCGGCTTCGCAATGGCAACCCCAGCATTCGCTGCTGAAGCTAAGGCTCCTGAAGCTGTAAAGACTCCAACGACTGCTGATTTGAAGAAGCAGTATGATGACGCCGCTAAGACGCTTGAGGGCATGACCAAGCCTGCAGATAAGGATAAGCCAACTAAGCCAACAGATGCTGGTATTGGCGATTACATTAAGACTGTGGATGGTGTTGACGTTCTTAACCCAGACAAAAAAACTGACGTTAATATGGATCTGTACAATAAAGCTAAGAAGTATACAGAAGACTTGGCTGCGTACAATAAGAAGGTCGCGGATTACGCTGCTCAGGATACCAAGGTAAAGGAACTCCATGCTCAGTATCTTGCTTCCTTGGAGAAGGATGCTAATACTCCAAAGGCTGAGGATCCATCTGATGCTGATTACACTGCTGCTTTGCAGGCTGCGTCTACTAAGCTTCAGGCTGCCGATAAGAGCGTTCGCGACGCTTTTGCTAAGGCTAACAAGCTTGACGGTGAGTTGAAGGCTGCTAAGGCTAAGGCTTCTGCTGCTTTGAAGGCTTATACTGATTTCCAGAATGAGCATTCCGATGATATGTCTAAGCGTGATGCGGCTACACTTGGTCGCTTGCAGAAGGCTAAGGAAGATGCTGACGCTGCTGTATCTAAGCTTGAGGGCAAGGTTAGCGACGCCAAGGGCAAGTATGATGAGGCTTTCGGCAAGTATGATGTGGCTTTCGGAGCTTACGAGAAAGCGTATGGTGATGCTAAGAATCATAAGGAGTCTTTGGTTCTTGGTTTTGTTGCTCCAGAGACTGCTAAGTTGCTTCGTAGTGACTTCCAGTATGGTGTTGGTTTTGTAGGCTCTTCTGATCCATTCGTTGCTCCTGGTGCTCCAGCTGGCCAGCCAGGTAAGCCAGGTGCTCCAGCTGCTGGCGCAAACGGTGCTGCTGGTAAGGCTGGTGCTAAGACTGAGGTTGAGAACAAGAAGGACAAGGACAAGCGCGGTAACACCCACACTGGTACTGGTGTTGGCGTAACTTTGACTGCTTTGGCTGCCACTATGCTTGCTGGCATGGGTGCTGCTGTTCGCAAGGCTTTAGAGTTTGCTCGGTTTGCCGAAATTTCCTTTTCTTACCGTGTAGGTTCTTTATTCTGCTTGCAGGTGCTTAATGCTTGTTGCTAGAGATGGTTTTCCGCTAGGGACGGGATTCTGTTCTTTAGTATTAAAGGAGGCTTGTTAGGTTTCTAACAAGCCTTTTTGTTTTCCAGTCTAATGTAGTGTGTTTGCATCAAAAAACCGAAATTCAGCACAATCGCACTACTACAATTGCACTACGGTGTTTGTGGCTTCTCGCGCTGATTATAGCTACAAGAAGCGTCTACTGGTTTATCAAACTGCTTTTAGGCATAGTTATACTTGTTTCTAAAGTATATTTGTCTATAAAAGATGGTGTTATCTCTTCTCTGGAATTCGAATAATTTGCAGCGTAGGCCGCAATTTCTGCTGCTTGGTTTGTAGTGTAACCATATAGCATATATGCTGCTAGTGCTGATACAAAAGCATCACTGCAGTTGCTATACTTCTCGATGTTGGGTTCGTTGCTATTTACTATTTTTTCTTCTTTGTAATCAGATAGTAAGTATCCTTTATGCAGCATATTTATAATTACTGTTTTTACGCCTTTATTTATAAAAGATGAGGATTTTTCTTTTGCTATTTCCTCAATTCGATCAGTGTTTTTACTATCTATATTCGTAAATAAAATATCTATTTTATCTATTATTTCTTTCGGTATGTTTTCGGATGAAACATGATTGAATATGATTTTTGCGCCAGCTTTTTTAGCGATTTTGCACGCAGATATTATTGCATCGACAGGTATATCTGATTGAATTATGCAATATGCTGTGTTTTCAAACAAATTAGCTCTATCTTGTATGTTTGATTGATTTAATGTGCTATTTGCGCCAGATATTACAGATGTTATTGAATCTCCGCAAGCGTCTACTAATGTGTACGCTTTTCCAGTGTGAGATTCATGTTTGCGTATTACGCCAGATGAATCTATTGCCCATTGTGAAAGTGTTTTATATATTTTGTCTGCATCCAAGTCGTATCCAACATTTCCTATTAGGGTTACACGTTGGCCAAGATTAGATACTGCTATAGCTTGGTTTATTGCGCTACCGTTTGGATAAGTTTTAGAAGTTTGAACATTAATGCTTTCATTTTTACTTGGCAAATTTTGCACAGATAGGCATGTGTCTAGGTTAATAGATCCTATAATTGTTATCTTTTGTTTTCTTAGCTGAGATGGTGATCCTATAGTCCTTGTGTTGTCCAGATGGAATTCTTGAACGAAAGAAGTCTTTGACTCATGTCTTTTTTCTATTTCGTCTATAAGCTTGCTGCACAAGTATGACCCAAAATCAGCGTTGCGGATTGTATATGTAGATATTTCAGAGTTTTTTGCCAATATAGGCTGTTCGTTTGTGTCGTTTTTTATGGATACGAGTGACACGTCCTCGGGAATGCTTCTATTTAGAGAAGTCATTAACTGTTGAAATTCTAAAGCTTTTCTATAATGAGAAGACACGAGCGCAGTAATAGAGTGATCGCTTATTTTTTCTACTAACTTGTCGTTGAGGTCAAAAAATATTCTGCTTTCGTCAAAATCGAGGTGATGGTCAAATAAGCATGATTTGAATCCGTTAAGAAAATCTTTTGTTCTTCTTCCATCTGTCATTAAACATCCTATTGATGTGTGACCATGCGATATTAGTTGTTCCGTCAGTTTATATGCTGCATCTGAATAGGGCAATAATAGTGATTCGTCGCCTCCTATTGATCCAATAGTTAGCCATGGTATTTCGTGTTCAATTCCTTTTAATTTATTAAAGCTTTCTTTGCTTACTGGCTCCCATATAACACCGTCGATTTTGTGTTTGCTAAGCGCGCTTATATTTTTACTTTCTTGTTCTATGTTTGAATAGCTATTGAAAACTACTGTTCCATAGCCTGATTGTTGTGCTGTTTGTATTATTCCGTCTAAAGTTGTGTCAAAAGATATTGAAGATCTAAGAATTACTGCAATATGCCAAGTTTTTGATTGCGACGATATTTTTGCATATGGAGTGTAGTGATATTGTCGTATTACAGATAAGACGCGCTCGCGAGTTTCAGAACTGATTGAATCATCTTTACTGTTAACAATTTTTGACACAGTTGATGCTGAAACTTTGGATAATCGAGCTATGTCTTTAATGTTCATTTGATTCCTTCTTTTTTGTCTTCAAAGATATAGTTTATTCATAACTGTGCATTATTGACAATAAGTATTTATTATTCTAAGATGAATTATGAAAACTGTTTAGGAAACAATTTTCATACAGTGTTGTTTTGTTGAAATTTTGAAAGAATTAACAACTTTGCAAGACTTATCAACATTTTGTTGAAGGGTGGTGCATGATGGCAAAGAAGCTATTATTTATTGAGAATATTAAGAATCAATTCTCAACTAAATCGTTAGTTTTGATTCCTATTGCAGTAGGTATAAATCTTATTGGCGGTACTCTATGCTCAACGCTAAAGCTCCCTCTGTTTCTAGATATGATTGGAACTATGGTAGTTGCCTGCTTATCGGGACCGTGGGTTGCTGCCTTAACTGGGTTCTTAACAAATGTATTTTTAGCATTGGTGGCAAATCCAGTTAATTTACCTTATGCGGTAGTTAGCGTTTTATGTGGTCTTGTTGTTGGTTATATGGTTAAGGCAGGTTTATTCAAAAAGTGGTGGGGTGTTCTAATTGTTTGGGTTGTTGTAACCTTAGTAAACGCCGTTTCTGCATCACTTATAACAGTATTTGTTTTTAGTGGAGCAACTGGCATTAATGGAACCTCGGTGCTTACTGCAACGCTTGTTGTAGCAATGAAAAATATTTTTGCTTCTGTATTTTCATCATCAATTATTGAGAACCTATTAGATAAGGGAATTGCTGTTGCTGTTGCCTACTTTATTGTTAAAAAGGTGCCTAAGAGGTTCTTAAGTCAATATGCTGCAGGCAATTCAGATGATTCATATGATTCAGATAATTCTGATGAATCAGATGAATATGATGAAGATTCTGTTGATTAATTAGTTTTTTGGCGAAGAAGCTGATTTAACAATCTTGAATCAGCTTCATGGTTTTATGGTTTCATAAGTTTAACGAGGGAGTTATGTTGCAATGAGTGATAATAAAAGTTGTTTAACATGGCAGCGTTGCGATAATAATCCTGTTTCTATGCTGAATCCTATAACAAAAATAATTGCTATTTTTACTTTAGGAATCTCATCTATGGCATGGCCAGATCCTTGTCTAGGAATTGCATTTATTGTAGTTCTTTTTGTTGTAGCAATTATTGCAAGGATTGTTGTTCCATATGTAAAACTTATGTTTGGCTTTGGAATACCAATGACATTAATGCTTATGTTTATACAAGGGCTATATAGTCCCAGTAATAAAACCTTTATAGCGGATTTTGGATTTGCAAAACTTGGTCTCGAAGGAATGATTTATGCGGGAAGAGTAGTAGTTACCGTTCTAGTATTTTTGGGCAGTTTTTACATTATGAATAAAACTACTTATATAGGCAGTATGGTCGCTGCTTTAACTGGTATAGGTCTTCCTGCAAAAATAGGTTACTTAGTTTTAGCAAGCTTAAATGTTGTTCCGCAAATGCAAAGACGAATGTCTGTTATTAGCCAGGCTCAAAGCGCTAGAGGGTTAAAAATGTCTGGAAGTGCGATTGGCAGATTGCGTGCGCTAATACCTTTACTTGGGCCTGTTGTTTTAAGCTCTTTGACTGATGCTCAAGAGCGAGGAATGACATTAGAAACGCGTGGCTTTGGTGTAAGTGGAGTAAAAAGAACAAGCATAGTAGAAGTCCAATGGAGAGTTTATGACTCAGTTTTGACTTACATGTTATTACTAATTCTTGCTATCTCTTTAGTCTTGTCTACCTGTTTCTATGTTGGAATTATTCCTTATTATGGGGGTCTAAAATGAATAATATTCTCTCCGTAAAAGATTTTTCATATAGATACAGCGGTAGTAAGAAAAGTGCATTAAAACATATAAGCTTTGATGTTAAAGAGGGAAGCTTTTTATGTATCATAGGCGCTAACGGATCTGGTAAATCAACATTATGTAATGCATTAGTTGGTTTAATACCGCATTATTTTGTTGGCAAATCGCGTGGAAAAGTGGTTGTTGACGGCAATGATGTTTCTTCTTCTAGTGTAGCTAAACTTTCTAAAACAATCGGTCTAGTATTTCAAAATCCGTTTAATCAACTTAGCTACACTTCGGGCACTGTTGCAGAAGAGCTTGCATATGGATTATGTAATCAAGGTGTTGCTCGTAAGGAGATGACTGAAAAAGTTATTCAAGTTGCAGAATTAATGCGTATAAGTGATATTTTAGACCGAAATCCTCTTGAGCTTTCGGGTGGACAGATTCAAAGAGTTGCATTTGGATCAACTTTTATTATGGAACCTAAGATTTTGGTTTTAGATGAGTGTACAACACAACTTGATCCACTTGGCAGCGAGGATATTTTTGACATTGTAAAACGTCTTAATAATAGTGGCGTAACTGTGATTATGGTTGATCACGATATGGAGCGCGTTGCAAGGTGCGCTGATACTGTTATGGTGCTGGATAATGGCGAAGTTTTTACAAGTGGATCGCCTTATGAAGTATTTACAAATCCAGATATTACTAATCACGGAATTGAACCTCCAGATTACGTAAAACTCGGTTTTGCTATTGCTAATTGCGGAGTAAATGTGACTAAAATTCCTATCACTGAGAATCAGGCAGTTGATCTTGTTAAAAGTAGCATACGTTCTAATAAAAGTGAGGTTAACTCATGAAGTTAGATGTTATCAATCTTGTGCACGAATATAAATCGGGGCACAAAGCACTTGATGGTGTTTCTTTTAGCATTAGCGGCAACGAGCCTGTTGCAATAATTGGTCAAAATGGCGCTGGTAAAACAACGCTTGTTAAGCATTTTAACGGTATTCTTAAAGCAACTTCGGGCAAAGTCTTAATTGATGGGATAAATGTTGATACTAAAGATACCTCTGAATGGGCTTGCGAAGTTGGGTATGTATTCCAAAATCCAGATGACCAGCTGTTTTTAGAGAGTGTTCGTAAAGAATTTTCGTTTGGTCCAGAACAAATAAAAATGGATTCAAAATTAATCGAAGAACGCATGGAATTAGTGTCAAATCTTGTTGGTCTTAACAATAAGTTAGATATCCATCCTTTTGACCTATCTTTAACAGAGAAAAAATTCTGCACTATTGGCGCAATACTTATGATGGATCCAAAAAGTCATTATTTTTGATGAGCCTACATGTGGTCAAGATGTTTTAGGAAATCTACGTCTTAAGAAGATTATAAAGACGCTGCAATCTCAAGGAAAATTGTGCATAACAATATCGCATGACATGAAGTTTGTTACGGAGAATTTTAGTCGAATAATTGTTATGCAGTCTGGAAGAGTTTTGTTAGATGGGCCAGCAGAGAATGTGTTTTCTCAAACGGATATCTTGCGATTATCTTTTGTAACTCCTCCACCGATTACAAGAGTTGCGCAAAAAGTTGGTATGAATGGCACTCCATTTACTGTGCCAGAGTTTGTTGAATTGTTTAACAGTGAAAGGTGAATAATATGGCTGACGTTATTGTACAAATTTATGGAATTAGGACTGTGGAAGATGCGCGTATGGTTGTAAGTCTTGGCGCTAAGCATATTGGCGTAAGCTATGGGCATATTCAACATACTCCAGGTCAGTTGTCTTGCTCGCAAGCAAAAGAGATTTTTAATGGAGTACAACCAGGTGCCGTAAGAATTGGCTTAACATGTTCGGAGAATATAGACGAAATTAGTGAAGACTTAAATTTAGCAATGCCAGATGTTTTGCATTTATCTGGAAACATAGAAGGTATAACTCCTGAACAAGTTGGTGAGTTAAAAAGTAGGTTTCCTGAGCTTCTTATTATGCAAGCTATACCTGTTCTTAAAGGCGTTCCTTTAGAAGAGCAAAAAGTTCTACAATATGTTAAAGATTATGAAAAAGTTTCCGACTTCTTTTTAATAGACACAAAATCACCAGATGCTAACGACATAGGCGCAACTGGAATTGAGCACGATAGGTCTATCGATAAGGAGATTATTGACTCTACATCTGTTAAATGCATTATTGCTGGAGGCCTTGATGCTTCTAACGTTGCTGATGCGATTCATGATACTAACCCGTATGGTGTTGACTCATTTAGTCTTACAAATTACAAAGACGAGCGTGCAAATACGTTGAGATGTAAGGATCCTGTAAAAGTGGAAGCTTTTATTAAGGCGGCGTTAAATGCATAATGTTATTGTTGTTGGCGATGCAAATGTAGATATTATAGTTCCTTATCCGCGATTTTTGAATGAGCAAAGAACTATTGTTAAGTATCCTGATGTATCTATTCAAGGTGGAGGTACTTCTGCCAATACTGCTGTTGCGCTTTCTAGATTAGCAGTTAATACATCTTTTGTTGGTTCTATAGGGAATGACCAATATGGTCGTTTTGTTTTAGATGATTTTGCTAAGGAAGGCGTTGACACAACCTATTTACGCACGCATGATGAGTTAAATACCGTTGGAGTGTTTGCGTTTGTAGATGAGTTTGGTGAAAGGTATTTGTGGGGTTGGCCAAGAGAGAGCCAATCCTTTAAGGTGCTAGATCTTGATGATCGCATTATGAATGCTGTTAGAAACTCTGATTGGATTCATTCTTCTGGTATGTGCCTTGTGTATAACAATTCTGCAAGAGATTCTATTACGCGCATATTTAGAGAGGCTTATAATTTCGGAATTCCTACTTCATTCGATTTGAATTTACGAGTTGATAATGGCGTATTAAATCCTGATTTTTATGATGCTTTGATGGGAATAATGCCATATGTAACTCATTTATTGGGTTCTGGTCCAGACGAGTTTTCTTATTTAGGAGATGATACATGGGAAAATAATGCAAAAGATTTATCTGTTAACGGACGTACAGTTGTTGCAAGAGATGGTGCAAACGGCTCTATAGGATTTAAGAATAGTAGCGTTATATCTGCTCCGCCGTTCAATGTTGATGTTGTAGATACTATAGGTGCTGGCGATATTTATAACGCTGGTTACATAAAATCTATGTTGGATTGTTCTAATATTGAACGATCCTTACTGTATGGGAATGCTGTTGCTGCGTATTCAGTAGCGCATAAAGGTGCTAGGAATTCTCCTAATATCAATCAAATTAATGAATTTTTGTTGCATTATGATGTAAAAACTTTCAAATAACAATTGAGGTTATTGATTAATAAATAATGCAATAAATAATAAGTTACCAAACAATATGATAAGGAAGTCATTAATAATGAGTAATAAAAAGAAAGTAATTTTGGATTGTGATCCAGGTCATGATGATGCATTTGGAATAATGATTGCTGTTAAGCATCTTAATGTTCTAGGAATTACAACAATTGGCGGCAATAGCCCATTAGAAAATGTGACGACTAATGCAATTAAAATTCTTGAAGTTTTAGGCGAGGCAGATAATATTGGTGTTTACCCTGGGCATAGCTGTCCTATGGTTGCGCCTCTTGTTACTGCGCCTCAATTCCATGGTGTTACTGGTTTAGATGGTCCAGTTCTTCCAGATCCTGTTCATAAGCCACAGAATAAGCATGCTGTAGATTTTATTGTTGACACAGTTATGAGCACAGATGATGTAACTCTTATAGCTACAGGTCCGCTAACAAACATAGCATCTGCAATAAATAGAGAACCTAGAATTGTTGATAGAGTCAAAGAAATATGCATCATGGGTGGGTCTGTTACTTTTGGAAATTGGACTCCATCGGCAGAATTCAATATTTTTGTTGATCCAGAAGCAGCATCTAGAGTGTTTAATTCTGGAATTCATGTAAAAATGACTGGAATTAATTTAACTCGTCAATGCGATCTTAAAGCAGAGCATGTTGCTAAATTTAGGCAAATTGGAACAAAAGCAGCAATGTTAGCTGCTGATTTAACTGAATTCTTTATAGGAACATGTGCTGAAGAAACAAATCTAACAGGCGCAACAATGCATGATGCTTGTGCTGTAACATGGGTTGCTTTCCCCGAACTTATTAAGGCTGTTCCAATGCATATTGACGTTGAGCTTGATGGAAAGCTAACAAGAGGAATGACTGTATGTGATTACAGACATCTACGTGGCGAAAATCCAGCTGTTGATTTAGAGCGTACTCCAACTATGGAGCCAAGAGGTAAGGAACCCAACGCAGAAGCAGCTCTTGAGCTAGATTTCCCTGGATTTGTAGATATGCTTTACAAGACTCTTGAAAGTTATAACTAATTTAGTTTTAGAAACAGTATTAAGAAACGCTATTTAGAAACATTGTTCATTATTAACAATCTATAAAGAAAGGGCTTGGGATGAGGTATAAATTAATCCTTTGGGATTTTGATGGAACCATAGCCAGTACAAGCGAAGACGTGTGGCGTTCCATAAACTATGCCGCATGTGCTTGTGGGTCTAAGCTTCCTGAAGGATTTATATCTAATAGTTCTAATTTGAGTAAGTCAACATTAGAAATATTTAAGTACCTCATCCCATATCCTGGATTTGAATTTTATAAAAAATTCGATTCAGATATTAGTAATCATTATAGGAATTTAAATAATTTTCATAGTACGCACATGTATGCGGGTATTGCTCGGCTTATTTTGAAACTTAAAAAATGCGGAGTAATAAATGCAATAGTTACGAATAAGCCATTGGATGCATTGGAAAAGATTTTGAATATAAAAAAATGGATTGAGCTATTCGACAGTTGGATTTCTCCAGATTCTTTGTATTCTGAATCGAAAGTTTATATGAGCAAGAAAGAAATGATTTCTTTAATGATTAGTAAATATAATATTAGCCCTTTTGATTGTGTATATATTGGAGATTCCTATAGCGACGTTGAGTCTTCTAGAGAAAATTGTGTTGATTGTATTGCTGTATCTTATGGAGACGGTGAAATCTCTGCATTGAAGTTGGCCAGGCCAAAGTATTTAGCTAATTGCGTAAATGACATTTCTTCAGTTCTATTTTCTTCTGATATTGCAAATGAAGAAAGAAACTCTTTGCTGGAGGTTCGGTAATCATGATTAATAATTTTGATCTTTGCATTGGAACTAAGTTTGTGTTTGGCAGGAATGCTCAATGTAAAGTTGGAAAAGAATTAAAAGATAGAGGTATATCTAAGGTTCTTCTTCATTATGATGGGGGAGAATACCTTTCACATATTCTTTTTGATATTAAAAATAGTTTGCATAAATACAATATTGATTTTGTTGATTTTGGTGGAGTTGAGCCAAATCCGAAGCTATCGCTAGTTAGAAAAAGGTATTGAAGTTGTAAAAAATAATTGCATTGATGGCATCGTTGCAATTGGAGGTGGTTCGGTAATTGATTCTTCTAAAGCTATAGGTATTGGAGCTGCTGGTAATTGTGATGTATGGGATTATTTTACTGGGTTTGCGAAAGTAAAGTCATAGTTTGCCAGTGTTTTCTGTGCTTACTTTGCCTGCGTCTGGTAGCGAATCAAGCAAAGTAGTGGTTATAAATAATGACTCTGAGCATCTTAAGCTGCTTATATCTAATACAATAGTCAGACCTGTTGTTGCTTTTATGAATCCAGAGCTAACTCTTAGCGTTCCAGCATATCCAACAGCATGCGGAATAGTAGACATGTTTAGTCATATTTGCGAAAGATATTTTAGCGATGATAACGATTTCGGGGTAGTGGATTCAATGTGCGAGGGCGTTCTGCGCACTCTAATTTCCATAGGTCCGAGCTGTTTGGAAAATCTGGAAAACTATGATTTGCGTGCGCAGATTATGTGGATTTCAACAATTGCTCAGAATAATACTTTTAGTATTGGTCGCAATGAAGATTGGTCTACGCATACGTTAGCGAATGAGATTAGTGCTCTATATAACACTCCTCATGGTGCAACATTATCTATAATCATGTGTTCATGGATGAAGGTTGCTTCTAGCAAGAATGCTAAGAGATTTGCTAGATATGCAAAAGAAGTGTTTGGCATTTCTACTGAAGCAAATGTTAGCACTGTAGATAGTGAATCTTATTTAGTAAATAAGGGAATTTTGGAAACTGAAAAGTTTTTCAAATCCTTAGGTATGCCTACGAGTTTTGAAGATGCGGGTTTGCCAAAAGATGGAATCGATAAGATGCTGAGTCAAATTGAGTTCTTTGGTGAAGATAATTCTATAGGTTCCGTTGCAAGGCTAAATCCAGATGATTGTAAAAAAATATATCAGCTTTCTATGCATAGGGAAATCTGTTAGAAAATTCGTTTTTTAGTGGGTATTGCTGATTTAGCTGATTTATAAGTAAATGTTGTTGACATAAGTCAAATGAAGATTTGTGCCAGCGATGCTGCGTCAAAAATATAGGCGTGGCAAAAATATTCCATTTAATTGGAAGAATAGAAGAAAGGAATAGCCATGACTAAAGTTGAAGTCAGTGAGCGAACTAATGGCATTCCAGTTCCTGAAGAGGGAACTGAAGAGTTCGCAAAAATGAATAAAATGGCAAAAGTTGCAATTCCTGTTGTGCTCGCTATTTTTACTCTTGGCGTATTGCAGCAGCAGGCTTTTGGAATGATTTACGTAAATATTGGAGACCAGCTAAAACAAGCAAACCTTGCTCCATTGATTACGTCTTTGCCAGGAATTGTCTTGGGTATTGTGTGCGTTATTTATGGTTCGCTTGGTGATTTTGTGTCACTAAAGAAAATGATGACATTAGGAACTGTTGTGTTTGTTGCTGCATCGGTTCTTGGATGCTTTGGTCATCTTAATATTTGGATTGTAATTATTGCTAGGATTTTACAATCTGCTGGATGGCAAGTTTCTGGCTCTATATTCTTGGTGCTGGTTTCTAAGTATGTAGAAAAGAAGAAGCGAGTTATTTGGTACGGAATATTTGTTGCAGTATTCCGTGCTGCTGCCGCTTTGGGTGTATTCCTTGCGGGATATATGACCTTAGTTGATTGGAGAATTCTGTTTGGCATTGGCGTGTTGGCAGTGTTCTTGCTGCCAGTATTGCGTAAGAATCTGCCAGATGAACATTGCAAGGGCGCAAGGATTGATGTTATTGGCTTTGCGCTTATAGGTCTATTTGCAGCATCTGTAACTATGTTCTTTACAGATATGAATTATTTCTGGCTTGCTGCTTGCGTGGTGACGTTAATCGCATTTGTTGTTTATATAAATAAGGCTAAGAACCCATTCATTACACCTAAGATGCTTACAAATCCAGCATTTGCAATGACTATGGTTGTAATCTTTGTTGGATACTTCTTTAGCTACACTTTGAATGCAGGATGCAATGCTATTGGATTAAATGTTTATAAGATTGATTCTTCCCAAGTGTCTAATTGGCTTGTTTGGTCAATCATCTTAGCTGCGATTATGGGATTTGTTGCTGGTCCTATTATTCAAAAGATTGGACGCAAAGCTTCGGTAATTCTTGCTCTTGCGTGCATGGGATGCGGCTTGATCGCAATAGCTATTTTGATTCCTGCAGGTCAGATTTGGGCGCTTGCTGTTGCTCCGTGCATCTACTACTTTGGCACTTCATTCTTCTACCAGCCAATTGTTGATACTGCAACTTTGACAGTAGAACCTGAAGAATCTGGTAGAGCTTTAGGATTTAATGATTTGCTTCAAGCTATTACTGGTTCGATTGGTGTATCGTTATTCGGACAGCTTATGGCCAATGGCTCGATGAGCGGAGGATCTATGTTTGGAACAGCAAGCGGCCTTGCTTCCACATATGCAAACGTGTTTATGATAGGCGGAATTATCGTTCTTGCAGCTATGGTTATTTTCATCTTCTCTATGAAGATGATTTATAGCCATTCGCACGTTGAGAAAGATGAGGCGTAGTAGAGTCAGGTATTGTAGTCAGGTATTTTAGTAAATAAATTATTTATTGCCGTATTTAACTGTAATTGTTAAATTGCAGAGTATTGGGCATTGTTGAAAATTTTAAAAAGGTTTATAAGCAATAAAAGCCGCAGTGGATTTTCCGTTGCGGCTTTTATTTTTGTTTGTTCTGCGCGCGACGACCTGGCTGTGCGCTTAGAGCGCGCGAATCGACTATTTTGTGTAGTGTGTTTGTATAATGACATGCCGTAAATTTGTTACAATCGCACTACATAAACCTATTGTAGTACGTACTTTTTCTTTGATTTCCATCTTTTACATCAACTGTTTTATTTTATTGATTAAGATTTGCGCAGCATTTTTATGTGCTATTTTTCCAGGGTGACTGCATGCGCCAAGATTATTATCGCTAGTATTTTGTAATTCAATATAGAATATTTTCTTGTCGCTCGTTTTATTGCAGAAATCATTAATGGATTGTTTAATAAGATTCTCCAGCCTATTTCCAAGCATCCCATAGCACCAAATTATGGTTGAGTCTGGGTTAATATTTCTAACTGTTTCTAATAGGTTATTTACGCCGTTTTTAACTATCTTTGCAGACTCATTATCTAAGAAGTCATTTTCACTTGAGTTTAGAGCATTTTTATCTAAACTTAACTTGAATTTTTTATGCGTTTTCGGGTCTTCCCACTCGTTTGCAAGGCAAGCTGTGGCATCGTTTGTTCCAAGATTTATAACAATAAAATCAGTGTTGATTACTGGTTTATAGCTATCGTTGCAACCAAATTCAATGTTTCTCCCTTGAGCAGGTTTACAAATTTTTGAGTATATATTTGTTAATGTGCAATTAGGATTATTTTCGCAGTTGCAAACTATTCCCCAGCCTGCTTGAGATATTACGCTAAAATCTGCATTTAAAGCGTCTGACACTATTCTAGGGTATCCATTCCAAGCACTAAAAATGGCAGAGCAATATTTCTGTATACTCGCATTCGCGCATGCTCCTTCTGCGCTTGTTATACTGTCTCCTATAAATTCAAGAGTTAAAGATGGTTTTTCTGGATTCCTAAAAGTTCCATCATATATGACTTTTTCTATAACAAAAGTTTGAGTCGGGTCTTCGTGCATAAACTGTGTTTCTTTTAGCAAACGTATTTTATGATATTTGTTATCTTCTAAATCGTTAGACAATTGGATTAAGTTAATGCCATTGTTAAGTGCTTGTTTGCTTATTTGGCACCCATCTATGTCTACGCTTACCCAAGGTTCATATTGTGTGTAAGATGACTTAATTACAAGTTTTAGTGAGTTTCCTGAATACAAAAATTCAACGCCGCTTCCAGTCCAATAAGTTGAATAGTATTTTTTGTTTCCACAAGGATTTTTTACATGATTATATCTTCCTAAAACTCTATGTTTTACATCGAATATGTTAGATATTTTTAATCCAGAGTCTAGAATTGCTTGTTCGTTGATTGAGCAGTTTGTGTTATTCATAAAAGCCTTCATCTTGTATTTATAATTTTCATAAAATAGTCATCGGATAATAAAAAGTAATAAAAGTAATATATTTAATTGGCGTTTTTTAGTAGCCAATCTATGTGCCAATCAAAAACTTGTCGAATCCTGTACAAGTCTGCAGATTTTCCTATAGAATTCCACCTATTTGCATATTGAACAAACCAATTGTTTATAGTCTGTACAAAGTAAGCTACTTGGTCTTTGCTTATTTTACTGCTGCTATTTGAATATTCTGTGCTTGCGTTAAGAATATACAATCCAAGGCTGTTAAGTATTTGCTGGCCTTGAATGCTTAAAATTGTTGTGTTTATAAAGTCTTTATTTATTCTTTCTTTGAGTGTGTAGCATTTGGAGCAAGAGTACGTTTTATAAAGATCATTTATGCATTTGTACAATGTGTTGTTGTATTTTTCTGCATTTAATATTTGTTGATTTCTATCAGTCAAAAACTGTTTTCTTGCTTCTTTTAGAGATATGTCTTTTTTGAATCCTAATAAGAATAAAACATCTTTGTTTGAATCGCCATTATCATCAAGCTCTTTAAATTGCACAGCATCTGACCAGCTAAATGCTTGTGAGTGTGACGCTTCTTGAAGAATATTGCATAATTGAGGGCAAGCGTTATCGGTAAGAATATTGCTTATATTTTTTAATAAGGTATTTAGCGAATTGATATCTGTAAAATCGTGTTCTACATTGTTTTTACTTATCTTGCTAGATCCCCATGAGTATTGAGCAGTCATAATCAAATAAGGCAAAGAGAGAATTGGGTCATTTATATGACCATAATCTCCCCAGTCTGTGAGTAATAATCCACAAGCGTTATTTTTGTGAGCATATTTACACATTTTGGATATGTTGCTAATTGCACAATCAAAATCTGGTATTAGCCTATTCCATGTTTGTGTTCCAGGGCATACGTATTGCTGTGCGTTTTGATTACGTATTAATTTAACACTATCTTCTGTAACGTTTGCTGCATAATTCCAGTTTGCAAAAATAACATTTTTTGGAATGGCGCATAACATATTTGGATGTTTTAATGCAATATCTGCATACATTATTGGCTGTGATCCTATTTCTTGTAACGTATTGCATAATTTTTGAACGTAAGATGAATATAGGTTTGCTACGCCATCTTTTTGCGCAATTTCTTTGCTTTCTCCGCAGCCAAGATCAAAGGTTTCATCTGCACCAATGTTGAATTTATTTGATCTAAATAATGCTGCATAATCTTTAATTCTTTTACTTATGAATGGTATTGTTTGTGGGTTTACAGGATTAAATGTGTGATGCAGCATTCTTTCTATAAAGCTAAACGGCCTTTGTGATTGGCTAGGGAATTCGCCAAGGTTCCTATAAGACGTACTTCTTAAAACTTCGTACATATGACCAAAAGTTGCCATAGTAGGAACAAGCTCAATTCCTCGGTTGTAGCAATATTCGTCTAGTTCAATAATTTCACTGCATGTAAGTGGAGTATGTTTAATCCACGATTCAATAGTATTTTCTAAATCAATAGTATGCTCAACATAAAGCTGTAGTTGGTTATATTTGTATAAGCACAATTGATCTACCAAAATCTTTAGCCAAGAAAGCTTAGGTATTCTACCTCTTGAAACGTCGTAAGAGTATGCTCTGACTGGTATTTTTGGAAAGTCTTCAATTTCTATTAAAGGCATACTTGTTCCAAATTGTTTAATTAACTGTCTTATAGTTTGTATTGCAAAACAAATACTCTGAATGTCTTTAGCTTCTACAGTGATTATTGCACGATTTATTCTTGGTTGATTATTTGCTAATGACGTATAAATTTTATATTCTTGTGCGCAAAGATCCTTGTTTATTGATACATTTATGGCGCTTTTATAGCCATCCCCGTAGCTAACATTCCAATCAAAATTAAATTGATTTTTTAAGTCTACGCATAACTGTTTTCCAGCAGTAGTAATTCTTGTATCTGGTTTAATATTTTTGAAACTAATATAGCTTGACTCTGGAAGAGTTATGGAGTCATTTCCTGTAATTTTTAATTTTTGTGGATAAGGCACAAGTATGATTGTTGATTCTTTTATATTCATGATTAATGCTTCTTTGCTATTTTTGTTTAAGTTTTATCTTTTAATACATACAATATGATTAAAGATTTTTATTGGTAAATATTGGTATATTTTCGTATATTAAAGATGCATAATTCTGTTTTGAATAACAGAAATGCATTCTCCAATAAGAGTTATGTCGTTATTACACGTACAGCGTCTTACTGTGCACGAATGTTTTGGATTATAAGGGCCGTACTCTTGTATGGCTTCTTCCGTTGCGCTTATAAAGACTTTGTTTACAATGTCGGATGGTCCATAAATAACAACATCTGTTAAGTCTAAAAGATTAATAGTTGTTGTAAGAGCTTTTCCTAAATAATGTCCAGCTTCTGTTAGTATGTCTATTCTTGCTTGATTAGATGTGAACATTTTTTTATGCAATATTTCTGCAGATATATATGTTTCTAAACATCCCTTTTTTCCACATGTGCAAGTTGGACCATTAGGGTCAACGGTTATATGACCGATTTCTCCTGCAGAATTGTTTATGCCAGTAATTATTGCGTCATTTATTAATATAGATGCTCCAACGCCTAGTGATAATTGTATAAATATAGTGTTTGATACTCCGTTGCCGAAAAATCTTTCTGCTAGAAGTGCGCTATTTGTATCGTGGTCAATAATAATAGGGCAGTCAAAATATTTGTTTAATTCTTCTTTAAGATTTATATTTTCCCACTTAAGATTTAATGAACGTATAACTTTTCCGTTGTTGTCTACAATTCCAGGAACAGCAATGCCTATTCCTAATATATTATTGTTTGATTGCTTTATGAGAGTTTTGCACAATTCAACTATTTTGTCTGCGCTAACATCTGTGTTTTTGTATAGTGATATTTCTGATCGTTTTAATATATCTCCGCATAGGTTGAGGATTGCGCCTTGTATTAAGCATGGTTGAGAAATGTCAATAGCTATAATATTCCAATAAGTTGCATCAACTTCTAGTAATGTTCCTCTTTTACCACGTTCTATTTTTGATTCATGCCCACTTTCTATGAGCATGTGGTCATCTAGCATTTCGGATACAACGGTAGAGATTGATGCTTTTGAAAGTTCGGTCTTTCTTACAAGCATTGCTCTAGAGAGTATTTGCTTTGGGAATAAATAATTGAATACTAACATTCTATTATTTATTCTTGCATCTGCGGGTATTGTTTTTTGAGAAACCGTCATCAGCTGATTTATCATCGACTGGGGTATTTGGGTATCTTCCATATTGCATCCCATCTTCAAGCCCTTTTATTTTTATATGTTACATATTATCAGATAAATATATAGTTTGGAACATATACTAAAAGATGTTTTTAGAAATTATTTTTTTGAATTTACGTTTTTTATATTAATAAGTTATATTGCGAAACGCCTTTATTTTCAATGTTTTTTGATAAATATTGTAAACGGTATTGCTTTTTTATTTTTTAGTGCAATAATTGTACTTAATCCAATAAATATGGACTTTACTTCAAGGTAGAGGTAATTGTAAGGAGTTTATTATGGCACTTGATTCGCCAATACGTATAGGTGTAGATGTTGGTGGCACAAAGGTGCTGTGTGCAGCTTTTGACACGCACAATAAGCCTATTGCGTATTCTCAAGTGTCTACTCATCAAGGAGAAAAAGAAATCGTTGATGAGGTGTGTAATCTCATATCAAAAGTGATTAAGCAAGTTAACAATATATATGGAAAGGAAGTTAATTTAAGTATCGGTATTGGAGTACCTGGATTAGTGAATCAAAACACTGGTTGCGTATGTGAATCGGTGAATTTGGGATCGCATAATCTAGATTTCAAATCTGAAATCTTAAATAGATTTGGAATAAATGCCTACATTGATAACGATGTTAATGCTGCAGCATTTGGTGCATACCATTATTATGGAGCAAATTCAAGCAGCTTAGTGTTCTTGAATTTAGGCACTGGTGTTTCGGCAGGAGTAGTTATTAATGGGTTGCTTTTCCACGGTTCAACTGGGATTGCAGGAGAGATAGGACACATAGTTGCAGACAAAGATGGTGCAATGTGCCCATGCGGTCAGCGTGGGTGTGTAGAAACAATAATATCTGGAAGTGCTTTAGCGCAAATGTGGCCTACCAAAAATGGATATCCTATTGCATCGTTGCTAAGAGAAGTCTCCAATAAAAATGAAAAGGCTGAAAAAGTCTGGAATAAATTCATATTCACGCTTGTAAGCACAATACAAATGCTCACAGTAACTTTTGACCCAAAAATTATTGTTATCGGCGGTGGCATAAGCAAGATAGGAACAATTTTATTAAAGGATATACAAAAAGTTATTGGTGAACTTGAGACAAAATCGCCATTTTTGTCCTCATTAAATATATCTAATCGTCTAGTGATTGCAGATCAAGAGGTGTTTTTTGGTGCGTTAGGAGCAGCTCTTATCGGCAATCACAATGACGATATAAAAAAGGAGGGAAATAATTAATTACATACATTTTCCAACTAGATATTGCTAATACGTAACTGTTAATACATAAATTGATTTCAAAGGAGAAACATTATGAATGCTATTGGTAAAGGTGTTATTGCTGGATGCGTCTCAATCGCAGCCGCACTATCGTTATGCGCATGCGGTTCTTCTGCAAATAATTCCGAATCTTCTACAGTATCTTTCCAAACTTGGAACCTTAAGAACGATACTTACACTCCATATTTTACAAAACTTATTAGTGAGTTTGAAAAAGAAAATCCTGGAGTAAAAGTCAAGTGGGTTGATCAGCCTGCAGAAAACTATGATTCAAAGTTATCTACGGATGCTGCAGCTGGTCAATTGCCAGATATTGTAAATGTTAATGAACAGCAAGCATACAATCTTGCAAAGTCTGGAGCGTTGCTGAATCTTAGTAAAGAAGCTGCAGGAATGGCCAAGGACTATTTGCCTCAGGTTTGGGATGGATCTAAATTCTCGGGCAATGGTATTGACGAAGGAGTCTACGGATTCCCATGGTACTTGAATATTGATGTTGCTTATTTGAACAAGGATGTTTTTGCTAACTGCGGTCTAGACATTAATAAGCCGCCAAAAACCTACAATGATTTATTTGATCAGGCAAATACAGTTAATGAAAAATGCGGTGGTAAGAGCTACATGATTGCTGTTCCATACGTATTCCCTTCGCAGTTTGAAGAGTATGGTGTTAACTTCTTGAGTAAAGACAGATCAAAGTTTACATTTAACTCTAGCAAGGGTGTTGAGTATATTCAGCATTATGCAGATCTTTATAAGAAGGGTGCCATTCCTAAAGATGGAATGAACGCAAACATAATTAACGCAGAGAAACTATATTTCCAAGGAAACATAGCGTATATGCTTGATTCAACTTCTTCTGTTGCCGCATTTAAGGCAAATGCTCCGCAAGTCTATAAGCAACTTGATGTAGCACCATTGGCAACTAACAAGAAGAATACACTTAACCCAATGCTAATGGCAGTAAATTCTCAAACAAAGAATAAGAAAATGGCTTTGAAGCTCGCTAACTTCTTAACAAACAAGAAGAATCAAGTTGAGTTTTCTAAGAAGTCAAATACTTATCCTTCTGCAGCTGGCGCAATGGATGATCCATTCTTTAAGAGCATTGACGAATCTACTATAGAAGGCAAGGTTCTTAAAGTTGCTAAGGAAGAAATTGACAATGGTACTGTTGCAAACTTCCCACCAGAGATCTCCGATACTGACGGCGTAAACTATCTATCTCCTGAATTAACTCAGGCAATTCAAGGAGAAAAGGGAGTTAAAGAAGCGCTTGATAAAGCAGTTGCTGCACTAAACGACAGGTTAAAGTAATGATTTCTCCTATGAATAATCCACAAGCCGAGTCGGCAGTGAGTCGCAGCAATGCGGCTCCTGCCCCTCGGGGCATCTTCCGTAAAAAATTTAACGAAGATGGGTGCATATCTTGGTTATTTGTTCTGCCAGCTTTAATCATACTTATATTGTTTTGCATTTATCCGTTTATAAATACCATCTTAAGATCTTTTACAAACGCTAGAATGCTTATACCTGGGCACAATGTTGGATTTGCAAATTACGTAAAACTATTTGGCGATAGTCGTTTTGTAACTGCTATTTTCAATTCTGCTTTATACACAGTATGCGTTGTGCCATTTATGATTATTTTGCCTCTTATACTTGCTGCTTTAGTGAGTAAAGATTCAAAAATAATAGGATTCTTTAGAACAACCTACTACTTCCCAGTAGTGTTGTCTGCAGTGGTAATAGGGCTTATCTGGACTAACTTGCTCGATACAAGGGGATTAGTTAATTCCATTCTACAGATGATTCACGTAGTAACAGGGCCATTGCCATTCCTTACAGACAGATGGCTAACAATTTTTAGTGCAATGTTTGTAACAATATGGTTAGGTCTTGGATATTACATGATTATTTATTTAGCAGCTTTAGCTAACATAAATAAATCATTGTACGAAGCTGCCGATATAGACGGAGCTGGAATAATGCGCAAATTCTTCTGCATTACAGTACCAGGAGTTAGATCCACAATGACTCTAATAATGATGCTTTCGTCTGTAGCAGCATTCCGAGTGTTTAACGAGGTGTATGTAATTACTCGTGGTACAGGCGGAATAGGCGGAAAAGACATAACAATGACAATGCTGATTCAGCAAGAAGGAACAGGATTGAGTGCTCGTACTGGCTATGCTAGTGCAATAAGCGTTGTTCTGTTAATTATTGTTGGTTTTATAACAGTTATTCAGCAAATATTTGTTCATAGGGGTGCTGGAGATGAAAACTAATAACACTCATCGCGTTAGAATCGGAACGATAGTTCAATATTGCATTCTTGTATTAGTGTTCATATTGCTAGCTGGTCCATTAGTATGGGAAATTGCACTAGCATTTAAGGGCCCTAATGACAATGTTTTTGCAATGCCTCCGTATTTGATTCCGCATGATTTTACAGTGCAAAATTTTGTAAAAGCATTTAGAACAGTTCCTATACTTCACTATTTGTGCAATACCCTGATTGTTGTAGCAATGAATGTTTTGGGGAATATAATCGGATGCTCAATGGCTGGATATGCTTTTGGGTGCTTAAAGTTTAAGTTTAGTAAAATCGGTTATTTGCTTTTTGTTGCCGCAATCATCATGCCATGCGAAGGTATTCTTGTTTCTACATTCCTTCTAGTAAAAGGTATGGGATTAACGAATACTCTGTTTGGTTTGGCTTTGCCTGGTTTGATTGGCCCGTTAAACGTATTGCTTATGGTAAATGCGTTTAAATCTGTTCCGCAAGATTTACTAGAAGCTTCAAAAGTAGATGGAGCGAATATTTGGCAAAGATTCGTGTATGTAGCATTGCCGCAGGTAAAAGGAACGCTTACTGTTATTGGAATATTGTCGTTTGTTGGAAGCTACAACGACTTCTTGTGGCCATTGGTTGCATTAAGCGATGACGATAAATATACGCTTACTGTTGGCTTGAATCGTTTACAAGGAACGTTCTATACGGATCCTAGATTAGTTGCGGCTGGCGCAATAATATCGCTTGTTCCTATAGTTGTATTCTTTGCTCTATTCCAAAAGCATCTTTACAAAGGATTACAAGAAGGTGGGTTGAAAGGTTAAAATGAAAGTCTTATTTCTTCCATTAGACGAGCGACCTTGTAACTATAAGTTCCCAGAGCTTTTAGCTAAAAGTAGTGATTTTGACCTTGTAAATGTGCCGTTAGAATTATTAGGTAATAAAAAACAGTCTGCAGATATTAATGGAATAGTTGATTTCTTGATGGATAACGCCAAAAAATGTGATATTGCTATAATATCTGCAGACATGCTTGTGTATGGGGGATTGGTTCCTTCAAGAGTACATAATTTACAAAGCGATTGTTTGCAAAGTCGCCTGCGCGTATTAGAAAAGCTCAAAAAAGTTAATCCAAATATGACTTTATTTGTTTTTTGCACTGTTATGCGCGCGCCTGCGTATAACAGCAGCGATGAGGAGCCTGATTATTACGCAGAATATGGTAGGAGTCTTTATTTAAGAGCATATCTGAGTGATAAAAAGATTAGATGCAATGATCTAACACAATTGCAGGAGAAAGAGTTAGAATCTTTTGATATTCCTCAATATGTTATTGATGATTATGAAAATCGTCGTGATAAAAATCTTGGTATTAATATATCAATTCTTGATTTAGTAGCAAATAATACTATTGATTATCTTATTTTTCCACAAGACGATTCTAGTCCATACGGATATACTGCAGTATCTCAAAGAAGACTTCAATCAGCTGTTTATTCTAAGAGGTTAAACAGTAGAGTTGCTATGTATCCTGGATCAGATGAAGTTGGCATGACTCTGCTTGCAAGAGCGTTTTGTAAATCGCATAGAATAAAGCCTGCTATAAGTGTTGAATATTCGTCTATATTAGGGCCAACAATAGTTCCTTCTTACGAAGATAGGCCTATGTTTGAAAGCCTAAAATCTCATGTTTTAGCTTGTGGAGCAAGGCTTTTAGAAAATTGGGAAGATAGCGATTTAGGTGATTTAAGTGGTTTAAGTGGACTAAACAACATTTGTTTAATGATTAATGCTCCTGGAAAAGTTATGCAAGAAGCAGAATTTTCTGTATCTAATCATGATGTAACGTACGACACGTATAGAAATTTAAATTATTTTACTAATCATATCTGCACTCTAGTTGAATCTGGTAAGAAAGTTGCATTATGTGATAGTGCGTATTCAAATGGTGGGGATTTGCAATTATTAACTTTGCTAGATGATAATAACGTTTTAGACAGAATTATTAGTTATGCGGGATGGAATACAAATTGCAATACTTTGGGAACAGTTTTATCTCAAGCAATTTTAGGCATTGATTCAAAAAGTATAAAGAAAAATATTGCATATAGAATAATCGAAGATGCGTTATATCAATCAAATATTCGATGGAATATAGCTAATAGGATTGATAATTATGGTGGTAATTATTTTGATGTAAAGCCATGCGAAGCGTGGGCTAAGTGCGAAGCTAAAAACTTGTTGCAGAAAGAGTATAGCAAGTTGAATTTATCAAAAGCGCTTCCTTTGAAAATCAATAATGTAGATTTTCCATGGAAAAGGATGTTTGAAGTTAATTTTGATTTGTTGTGAGTCTTGTTGTGAGTTTATTGTGAGGTAAAAATGTGTGATTTGTTAAAAGAAGATGAAAAGTCATACCTGATTTCGCAGACTGCAGAAGATGTTGAAAATCTGTGTAACGAATTGCATTTTGATGATTGCCTAACGCGCACAATAGTACAATCTTTTAAAAATATAGATATTTCTGTTTTGATGGATTGCATACAAGACCTTTTTAATGACGGGTTTAATCAAGAGTTAGCAGTTGCAAAATTGAATGAATATTGTGCTGATGATAGCGGAATGCGGATTCTTTCAATATTTATGGCATGCGTTCTTTTGGTGCGTAGAAGATATGAACAAGCTGGAATTAAAGATGAAGTCTTTTTAAGTACTTTTGGTTTTATTAAAAGATTTGTTAAGAAGATTCGTGTTGGCAAGTATCCTTTTGTTTTTAGCGAAGAATTTTGGTTCCCGCGTCTTCTTTCTATGAAAATATTTAGATTAGGTGAATTAGAATTTGAGTTTTGCAAAAGGCAAAATTTGGTAAGCGTACATATTCCGTCTGATGCAAAGTTAAGCATAGAAAATTTAACGATAAGTTTTATGTTGGCTAATGAGTTTATAGATAAGTACATTCCTGAGTTAAAGAATTGCACTTTTTATTGCATATCGTGGCTGCTTGATCCTGCTTTAGATAAGTTGCTACCAGAAAAGTCGAATATTCGAGTATTTAGATCTATGTTTCGCGTTTTTGGAATTGCATATTCTGACGACTATAAGCGTTGGGTTTTTGGAGAAAATTGCAAGATTTTTGGGCGTGGTGAAAATGGTGTAAATTGTGGCAAGGAAAACAATGTAGAAGCGTGTGGGGAAGTGCGCAAGGAAAGTGGCAAGGAAAGTGGCATGGAAAGTGACATGGAAAGTGGCAAGACGGAAACAAGTTTGCAAAAAAATATTAGGGAATATGTTGAAAATGGGGGAAGGATGGCGATTGGGTACGGAGTTTTAAAGAATGTTAGGTAGAAAATTTAACAGTGTTTGCTATTCGACACGCCAACGGGCGGCGGACTTGAATTTATAAATATTTCTGGTATAGTAGTTACTCGTGCTTCGGACTGGCATTAGTTAGCGAGAAAGCATTGCGGACATAGCTTAGTTGGTAAAGCGCAACCTTGCCAAGGTTGAGACCGCGGGTTCGAGTCCCGTTGTCCGCTCTAGGTCTGGTGAGTTATCGGCCTTGTGGTGGGTTAGCCAAGCGGTTAGGCAGCTTGGGTGATTGGCGCAGCGGCTAGCGCACTTCCTTCACACGGAAGGGGTCATAGGTTCGATTCCTATATCACCCACAATATGTTTGTTTTCGCGGTATTTTACCGCGTTTTTTTTTTTTTACTCATTGACGTTAGCGCGCTTAGGCTGCGCGAACGACACGATCTGTTTTCCGCTTTTGTACCATTTTTAGGTCAAATATGGTACAAAATGCGGAAGTTTTTTCCGGGTTTTGTACGTAATTTAGGTGGAATATGGTACAAAGTGCGGAAATATCGTTCGCGCAGGTTAGCTGCAGAATTCAAAAAAGCGGGTAAGAAAAGGCCCAGAGCAATCGCTCCGGGCCTTTTCTTGCGGTTTATAGTGCTGCTTTAGCGCGTGCTAGCTATTGCGCTTCTTGCGGCGAGATACAGCCCTTCCTGCAGCACCCATGCCAGCAAGCATCGCAGATGCAAGAGCGCTTAATGCAACACCAACGCCAGTATTGCCTAGAGCACCTTTATCTCGTCTAGATTCACTATTAGATCCACTATTGCGAGATTGGTTTCCATGATTATTGCTGCCATTGTGGCTGCTAGCATCATTTTTGTTGCCATTATTCTTTGCATTGTTTGCGTTGTTTGCATTATTGGCGTGGCTTCCGCTATCGTGGCTTCCGCTATCGCCACTACCGCCGTTGCTATCGTCATCGCTTCCGCTTCCGCTATCGCCACTACCACCGTCTCCAGGCTGCGCAATCGTGCCTGTAACAGTACTAGACGAGCCTTCAGCAGTGTTATCAGTGCTATTCTTTGCAAAAGCGGTGATTGTGCTTCCGTCTTTAACTTTTGCAGCTGGAATCGTAACAACGCCAGTATTTGGATCAACAGTTACGCCGTTAGGAGCAGTGCCGTCAATCTTCCACACACGCATATCGCCCTCGGCGATAACGGTGATTGTAACAGTTTGCGGCGTGCTTCCGTCGCCTTCAGGCGTATACGTAATAACAACCTTATCTATGCGCGTATCCGTAAGATTTGGTGTTATTGTGGCGCTTCCGTCTGCAGGAGTGTCTATGCGTGGAACGGCAATATCTCCGCCAACAGTTACTTCAACAGTGTTTCCAGTCTTAGCAAAATCACCTGTGCCTTTTGTAGGCGTAAGGTTTACAATCGAGCCAGGCGTTTGCTTAGGAATTTCGATTCTAAACTTGCCGTCCCCGTCTGCAACACCTGTTCCGATTTGCTTGCCATTGTTATCGGTAACAGTAATAGTTGCGCCTGGAATATCGGTTTTACCAGTAATCACTTGTTTTTCGTGATTGCCACTATCGCCGCTTCCGCCACCATTTGGAGCGTCTGCTATAGACTGTTCGGTAATCTGCGGAGTCTTAAAGCCAGTTGTTTTCTCCGCTTTATCCGAAGAGTGGTCATCCTTATCCTTAGCAACAGCAGTAATCGTGCTGCCGTCCTCCAAGTCTTTTGCTGGAATCGTAACTTTGCCGGTAGCTTCATCAACCTCTACGCCGCTAGGATAAGGGCCGTCAATCTTCCACTTGCCGTCGGTATCATCTTTCTTAACAACAATCGTGCGAACTGGCTGCTCTGGGCCGTTAAGCGGATTTGGCTTAGCTGTAATCACAATCGTAACAACTTTTGCGCTGTCATCTTTTGTAGGCGTTACTATTACTTTTCCGTCTGTTGCTTTTCCGCTTTCACTTTCCGAAGGAACGGTGATTGTAGGAGCTTTTGGCTTTGCAATAACTGTTACCTCTGCTGGAGTGCCAGACTTGTTGTCCTTGCTTGGAACAAGCTTGAGCGTTGTGCCAGGAATTTGCTTAGGAACATCAACTGTAAAGTTGCCACCTTTATCTACAGTGACAGTTATTTCTTTATTTTCATCCTTCAAAGCATTGCCGCTATTGTCTTGAACCGTAATAGTGGCTCCAGGAGTGCCCTTACCAGTAATAGTGGTCTTATTAGGCTTATCTGGCGTATTCTTTGCGCTACTATCGTTGATAAATGGCTTGTCTTTATCAACAACGTTTACTTTTACTGTTACATTCACAGGAGTTGTAATATCTGGAATATTTACAACAACAGTTCCAGTTTGTTTACCAGTCTTAGACGTATCTGGCTTGCCAGTTTCCTTGCCGTCGCCGTCTTTCTTCCACTCGAACTTAGTGCCTTCTGGGAAGTCACCATTGTTGTCAATCATGTCTTTTGGCTCAGGCACATTGCCATTTTGTGGCACGTTCACCGTCTTGCCTTTTGGATTTGGCACAACAAGCACGTTTACAGGCACATCTACAGGAGTCATTCCTGGAACCGTAATAGTCACAACGCTTGGCTGGTTGCCAACGTGTGACGTGTCTGGCTTCTTCTTCCAAGAAACCTCAGCATTCTTAGGCAAATCGCTATTATTCTTAATAACTTCCTGTGGCTTAGGAGTGTTGTCCTTGCCGTCAGTATTTTGCAGCACGGTTACGTCTTTTCCTTCAGGAGATGCTGTAACAGTAATTTTTACAGGCACTTCTTGAGGCTCTTGCCCTGGAATCTTTACAATCACAGTGCCAGTAGTATCTCCTGGCTTGTCGGTCTTTGGAGCAGCACCTTTCTTCCACTCAAAGGTGGTTCCCTTAGGTAACTTATCGTTGTCTTTAATGCTGTTCTTAGGATCTGGATCGCTGTTCTGAATAACGGTGGTGTCCTGCGCTGTAGGCGCAGGGTTTACGTTCACAGGAACTTTGGCTTTCACTGGATCTTTCACACCTGGGATATGAACGAGCACAGTGCCAGTAGCAGGACCCGTCTTGTCGGTCTTTGGCTCGTCATCCTTCTTCCAGTCGAAGGTGGTTCCCTTAGGGAACTTATCCTTATTAGCAATACCCTTCGATGCGTCTGGAAGTTTGTCGCCAACCTTCACGTTAACAACATTCGTTTCTGGATTTGGCGTAACGTTCACTGTTACAGGCACTTCCACAGGGGATTGGCCTGGAATCGTAATAATAATCTTGCCGCTCTTTGTGCCAGGATTGTTAGTGTCTGGTTTATCTTCAGACTTCCACTCGAACTGCGTGCCATCAGGGAACTTATTCTTAATAACATCTTCTGCCTTTGGCAAATTCGTGCCTTGTGGCACGTTAATTTGTGGAGCACCTGGATCAACAACGTTCACCTTTACAGGCACTTCCACAGGATTTTTATCTGGAACTGTTACAACAACAATTCCTGACTTTTCATTGCCTTCCGTGTTCGTGTCTGGCTTTTTGTCTTTCTTCCACTCGAAGGTGGTTCCATCAGGGAACTTATCCTTATTGGCAATGCTGTCCTCTGGCTTAGGCTCCACGCCCTTTGGCACAGTCACAACTTTAGTCGCGGCTTCTGGGTTGCCAATGTTTACTGGCACGTTGATCTTAGCAACGCTTGTATCTGGGTAAGTAACTGTTACAGGCACGTTGAAAGTGCCGCCCTTGTTGCCGTCTGGAATGCTACTAGAATCAACAGTCTTTGTGACTTGGCCTTTGTCAGATGGCCAATTAGGAATCTCTACAGCCTTCTTAATGTCTTCAGCAGTAGGTGCTTCGCCATTCTTCTTGGTAATGCTATCTGCCTTAGGTGGATAAAGTTCAGACTGCTTGTTGCTAATAGTTACTGGAACTTCAACAGTGTCAGTCGTGTCATCTGGGTAGGTGACTTTAACTTCAACAGGGTAGTTTCCAGGAGTCTTGCCGTCTGGAATATCGTCATCTTTGCTGGTAATGGTGACTGTTGGCTGTTTCTTTGAATCTTTTGGCCAATCAACAGTTACAGCCTTCTTAACAGCTTCCTTGGTCTTTTCTTTATCAGTGCCATACGGCTTAACAACAGGTGTTACCTTCGGCTCGAAAGTATCCGACTGCTTGTTTTTAATAGTCACATAAACAGTAACTTCTTTTGTTGATGTGTCTGGATAAGTCACCTTAACGTTAACAGGTTTCGTGCCAGGTTCAGTGCCGTCTGGGATTGTTTTCTCATCAACAATCTCAAAAGTCAACTCATTCTTTTTGTCTTCTGGCAAATCAACATTCACAGCATTCTTGATAGCTTCCTTGGTCTTTTCTTTACTAGTGCCATACGGCTCCTCAACAGGATCAGCGCTTGGAGGGTATTCGTCTTTATTCCAATCCTTAACAATTACAGGCACTTGCACAGTTGTGGTAGTGCCGTCTTGGTATTTAATAGTTACAGGTACGTTAGTTGTGCCAGTTTGATTAGTTTTTGGAATATTATTCGTAGCTACAGTAATAGTAGGCTGATCCTCGCCAGTGCCAACACCAGTCGTAACTTTATCTTTGATTTGTTGCTCTGTTGGATTTTTATCGCCTTTATGCAACTCTATAGGAGTTGCAGAAGCCTTGTGAGTCACGTTATCTGGTTCGCCAACTGTTACAGGAACTTCCACGTGATCCGTTGAACCGTCTGGGTAGGTAACAGTAACCTTAACGTTTACGGTTCCAGGGGTCTTAGTGTCGATAGGTGTTTGACCATCGTCAACTGTAATTGTTGTACCAGTTGGTTGGTTTGGAACAGTGACTTTAGCTGTGATTTCTTCATGAGAAGGTTTGGTTTTACCATAACCAACGTTGATTCCATCAGGCTTATTTGGCTCATACTTCTTATTCTGAGGCTCGCCAACCTTAACGGTTACAGTTGCGTGATCCGTTGAACCATCGCCATAGGTGATTGTTACAGGAACAGTAAAATCGCCAGGCTGAGTGCCATCTGGAATAGTGTTATTGCTGTCAATGGTCACTGTTGCGTCAGTAGGCAAAGTCGTGTCAGCGCCATTCTTCTTTAGCTTAATGCCATTCTTCTTTACGCTATCCTCTATGGTAGTGTTCTTCGTCTTATTGTAGTCAACCTTAATAGTTTGGCCTTCTGGCGTGTAATCCTTGTTTTGTGGATCCAAAACTTTAACAGTTACTGTTGCAACGTCACTAGAGCCATCCGAATACGTAACCTTAACCTGCACTTGGCTTTCGCCAGGCTTATCGGTGCTTGGAATGTTTTTGTTGACGATTTCTACTGTTGGAGCACCTGCTGGAGAATTGTTGTCTTTCCAGGTAAGTCCGCCATCTTTGCCGAAGGATTTAATCTTCTTTGCAAGATCTTCCTTGGAATTCCATTGAACTGTAATGGTCTTACCAACAGGGTCATAGTTATTGGACTCTTTAGTAACGACAATAGGCACTTCAATCTTGCTGGAAGAACCATCTTTGTAATGAATTGTTACAGGAATAGTGTAATTCCCATCCTTAGTAGGAATATCGCCAACATCAAATGTTATGCCGTCTTTATTGATTGGCGTATTTGGATTGTCGTATTTAGTGATTTTAATAGCATTTTTAATGGCATCTTTATTTTTAGGATTATCAACTTTAGATGCAGTAGCATTGTGCTCCTCAGCATCCGTGTACACGGAAATCTGAATATTTAGTGTGGATTGCTTTCCTGCATTATCGGTAACAGTAAGAATGCGTGACCATTTGTTATTTTCTGGCACATTAAGATCTGTGCGCTGTGCAGTGCCCTTAATATGAATAGTAGCAGGATTATTAGCAGAATTCCCGTCTTTATTGTCAATAACGATATTGCCATCATGACCTGGGAATGATGATGGTATTGTTGCGCTCTTGATCTTTCCGCTGTTATCGTAAGACTTAATTTCAATATCAAAAGTATTGCCCTTATGTACCTTAAATTGGTAGTACATTTGGTTATCGTTATGTTTTACCTGATTTGTAGCAGGATTCTCAATAACAGGCGCAATATCGTCCTTAACGGTAACTTTTGTATCTACGTCCGTAGTGGAACCGTCTGCAAAAGTTATGCGGACTTTAGCGGCTGTATCTTTGCCAGGTTCATTCCAATTTGGCTCCTTAGCCCAAGAATACGTAGCGTCCTTAGGTAGTTTATTCTTGCTTTCTTGCGCAATGCCATCTTCTGGCTTAGGATGCGTTGTGCCGCTACTCATCTTGTAAGTAACAGGCGTGCTTGTGATATTGCTATATTTCTTTGCCTGCGTCTTAACAATAAACTTCACAGTAATCTGAGTAGTGTTGCCAGAAGGATCAACAGCTTTTAAGGTACGCGTATACTCGCCAGGCTTAATGTCTAGTGGAGTAGTGCCGTCAAGCGTCAAAGTCTTAGGAGCTGCAGTTGTGCCAGTTCCAGTAGGAGCTTTTTCTGTCTCTCCTGGAGTTTTAGGCGTTAAAGTAAGAGTTGTAACGTTGCCACTATTATCGGTTGCAGTAATCTTAATATCGTTCTTATCGCCGCGGTACGTAGTAATAGTTGCTACTTGAATAAATGTTTTTCCTCCAGATTCAGATTCAGTTTCAATATTAATATCTTTATAGTCACTGCCGTCTTTTTGCTGAATCGCAACTTTAGGACTTTCGTTATCCCTAACAGTTACCTTAACGTCAACTACAACAGTTTCAGTCTTTTTAGGATTCTTTGGGTCTTTAGTAGGAATAGTTACAATAACTTTTCCAGGCATCTCTTTGCCAAGCTTTGAAGTGTCTGGAGTGCCGCCAGCTTCAGTGCTCCATGCAAACTTTGCACCTGCTCTTTTAAGCTTTCTTCCGTTTTCAATAGCTTTTTCGGCATCTTTTTCTGTGAGTTTGTGATTTAAGTCAACAGTAATCTTCTTTGACTTGAGTTCCTCTTTCTTTTTAACTGTTACGGCTACAGTTACAGGATTCGACTCGTTTCCTGCAGAATCGAAGGCCTTAAATGTTAAGTTGTATGTGCCGATTTCTTCTAACTTAAAGCCAGAGAACGTGTAAGTAAGTTTCTTCTCTTTGTCTGTGTTCTTAGAATCATACTTGACTCCAGCTCGAGTCTTGTTTGCAGACATCTTGTTTATGTCATCTCCAAACAATTTCATAGTTGCTGTTGCTGTGTCAATTCTATCAACTTTCAAATTGTCTTTTGCTGTAAGGTTGATAGTTAAATCTTTACCAACTTCGACTTCAACCTTGGCTGTATCAGCAGTAAGCGTTGGTTTTTGATCGTCTTTACTGGCGTTCTTAGCGTCGCTTTCTTCCGAGCTTACGGAATCTGTAGTAGTGGTTACGGCAGTAATCTTTCCTTCAGGAATGCCGTCTTTAACTGTAATCGTAACTTTGCCATCATCTCCAACGGTTCCCGTGCCAATAGCGGTTCCGTTTTTATCTTTAAGTGTTACAGTGCTTCCAACTGCACCAGAGCCAGCATCAACTACAACTTCCTTGCCCTTTACGCCTGCAACACCAGTCAAATCAGTCTCAATCTTAGGCTTTTGAGGGCGCACAGTGAAAGTGACCTTTTCTTCCGCTGTGCTGTCATCGCTAAACGTGACTTTAGCAGTGTACTCTCTCTTTCCTGCAACGCTCGTGGTAGGATCGCCATTAACCCACTCTGCGCTCTTGATTTTCTTCTTAGCAGCATCGTCAAGCTTGCCAAGATATTCCTTAGCGTCAACCTTGTTGCTGCCACTTACCTTTTTAAGATCTTCGCCAACAGTAGCATTAACGGTATTTCCATTAAGCTTATGTTGCAAAGAAAGCGGCTTATTAACTGTTACAGGTATTGGCACTAAATGATAAGAGCCGTCAGTATACGTAATTTTTGCAGTTACGTTTACTTTATTAGCATTAGGATACTTGTAATAATCGTCACCCAAATTCGTGCTTGGCAAAGGTGATTCAATAAAGGTTACCTTGCCATTGCCATTGTTACCTTGTCCATCATTATTTTTTATCTGCTTCGTGAGATCAGCTTCAGTAAGCTTATGACCCCAATCAACAGTAAGTGCCTCGGCTGTTGGGGATGGATACTTCTGGTTCAGGTTCTTAAGATGTACAGTGACTTTCTTTTCTGCTGTGTTTCCAGAAGCGTCGGTTGCGGAAACAGTAATCGTGTAGTCGGAGTTTACTGGCGTATTGCCGTTCTTGTTCTCAAACTTAACGTCTTTAATTTCGTGTTTGTAAGGATTCTTTTCAGTCGCGTCAAAACCGTCTTCGTTATTCTTTGTATTCTTTTCAAAGTTTGCGCCATTTATGCTATCCGGGAATCCCTTTACAGAGAAACTAGTCACCTTTTCGCTATTGTCAGAAGTGCCGAAAGTAATCTTTTGCTTATCGCCCTGATATACGGTAATGCTACTGGAGTCGTCTGTAAGCTCCTTGCCATTAAAATACAGCTTTGGAGGCAAATTATCGCTTTTTGTGCGAGGGAAGTTTTCGTCGTGAGTTCGTCCGGAAATGAAGGTGTAAGCAGAATGTGTATTTCTTCCGTAAGAGCTTGTGTTTGCGTAAGTAAAAGCGTTTTGAATGTCGTCTGTTGTTACGCCTTGGCGCAGCTTTACCTTGCAATGCATGCGTACAGCGTAATCAACATTAACAGTTGTTATACCAATGCCGTAATTGTATCCGCTATAAGGGCTTGGTCCAGGAGCTATAGCCTTCTTAATAGCGTCATCTAAATCTCTTTCGTTAACGTGGAAGTTATCGGATATATCTCGTCCTCTACTTCCTCCGTTACGAACGTTCAATGAATTCTTATAAGTAGAGCCATTATAATCATGGTCATTGTTAAATAAATTCTGATCGAACGATTTGCTTGCCTCATGATTAAACAATTTAATATCATGAGAAAGGTTTGCATACGTTTGAGGTGAACTGCCATTGCGCTTGTAGAAATCAAATCGTAAATCAGTTACGGTATCGCCTTTATAAGCACCATTGTTTAAATCTGCAACAGCATAAGGCACTAGCCACACATATTGCTGTTTTTTAGACGATGTAAGCATGGACTTGCCGTCGTTGTTAAAGAACACGTCGAAGACTAGGTACTGGTCGTTTCCTATCGTTTTAACATGCGCATACATATCCGTCTTGTTCTTTAAGTCGTCGTAGTTGCCCTTGTTGTAGTCATCATGATTTTCGTCAGTGTTCACGTAACCTGCGTCACCATTGCTATTTTGGTAGCGGTAGCGCTGATACTCAAGAATGTTTGGTGTATGTAGCCAAGGAGTAGGATCATCGCTTGTGCTACGCACTTGAGATGCAAATGCCGCTGTAGTTGGAGGAAGAAGAATATTAGAGGATGCGAGGATTGGCTGACCGCCCAAGCAGGTGGCTGCAGTAAGAACTGTTGTAAGCGCGCTAAGTGACAGTTTGCGCGCGGTTGATGCGCTAAAATCGGCGCTTACGTTTACAAGTGAGCGATACTCTTGATTGCGAGCGTGCTTTTGGCGAGTGCTCTTTACCATAATAATCCCCATTCTTTTTGTGCTTTGCTTTGTTCAATGGTTTTGTGACGCATATATTGCATTGCTGTTCTGTTTGCTTGATGTGAATGTAATCAAGCATCGCGTAATTGTGCACAAAGATAAATATTCATCAATTCAAGATATTATATCGTATTTTTGTTTTTTGAGTGAAATTTTTTAAGCGTGATGTTGACTACAAGTGTAAAATTTACTGATGGGGGGGGGGGTATTTGATGCATATTATGTTGATATAACAATATATGGAGGATTTTATTATAAATTTTTAACCTTTTATAAGAATTTATTCAGATGTTATTTTGGCGTGTTGCACAACTAGGCGATTATACGCGGCGGGCAATAGTATAAATAAGGAGCAAAACGCGCGCGAATGGCAAGCAGAATAGATAGAACAGCTGTTGCGCAGCAAAAATCACATATAGCCAATAGGAGTGATTATGAACACCACTAATAATGATGAAAACAAAGCCGTAATCACCGTAGTGGGCAAAGATGCTGTAGGAATCATAGCAAAAGTTACGACTCATTTAGCAAATAGCAAGGCGAATATTTTAGATATATCTCAAACAATCGTCAACGGATTCTTTAACATGATGATGATTGTAGACGTAAACGAAATAAGCGTAGAATTTGGCGAGCTGTCCGAAGAGTTGTCAAAGCTGGGCGAAGGAATTGGCGTTAGTATACACTGCCAGCGCGCGGAAATCTTTACAAACATGCACAGAATCTAGGGATTAGTAGGAGAAGCCCATGCTAAACATTATGGAAGTGAGCGAAACAAACTCCATGATCGAGCAAGAAAAGCTCGACGTTAGAACCATAACAATGGGAATAAATCTGCTAGACTGCGCAGACGCAAGTGTGCAAAAAGTGTGCGAAAACGTGTACAACAAGATTACGCGCCTTGCAAAAGACTTAGTCAGTACGGGCTGCGCGATTGAGCGCGACTACGGAATCCCGATTGTAAACAAGCGCATAACCGTAACGCCAATAAGCCTAGTTGGAGCAGCAGCGTGCAAAAGCCCAGACGACTTTGTGCAAATCGCGCACGCGCTAGATAAGGCTGCCAAAAAAGTTGGAGTAGATTTGATTGGCGGCTACTCCGCTCTGCCTGCAAAATCCATGACAGCTGCCGATCGCATGCTTATAGAATCGCTGCCAAAAGCCTTGAGCGAGACGGATATTGTGTGCTCGAGCGCAAACGTTGGGTCTACGCGAACTGGAATTGATATGGATTGCGTTCAGCTGCTTGGGCGAGTAGTCAAGCAAATCGCGCGCGCGACTGCAGACCGCGACTCGTACGGATGCGTAAAGTTTGTGGCATTTTGCAACGCTCCAGACGATAACCCGTTTATGGCTGGCGGATTCCACGGTGTAACTGAGGGAGACGCTGTAATAAACGTTGGCGTATCGGGGCCAGGCGTTGTTTCGCGCGCGCTAGACGAGGCGCGTGGCAAGGATTTTGCGTTCTTGTGCGAGACGATTAAGCGCACAGCTTTTAAGATTACGCGAGTCGGCCAGTTGGTTGCGCAAGAGGCATCTAGAAGGCTTGGTGTGCCGTTTGGAATAATCGACTTGTCGCTTGCGCCAACGCCAGCCGTGGGAGATTCCGTAGGTGAAGTCCTAGAGAAAATCGGACTTTCTACTGTTGGCGCTCCTGGCACAACCGCCGCTCTTGCAATGCTTAACGATCAAGTTAAAAAGGGCGGAATAATGGCCAGCAGCTACGTTGGCGGTCTTTCTGGCGCGTTTATACCTGTTTCGGAAGACGCAAACATGATTGCTGCTGCGAAGTCGGGATGCCTTAAAATAGAAAAGCTAGAAGCAATGACGTGCGTATGCTCCGTAGGGCTAGATATGATTGCGATTCCTGGAAGCACGACTGCTGAAACAATATCTGGAATGATTGCGGATGAGGCAGCAATTGGCATGATAAATCAAAAAACAACTGCTGTGCGCATAATACCTGTGGAAGGTAAAAGCGTTGGGCAAATGGCCAATTTTGGCGGTTTAATGGGGTACGCTCCGATTATGCCGGTAAACACCGAAAGCTGCGAGGAATTCGTTTCGCGCGGCGGGCGAATTCCAGCGCCTGTACATAGCTTTAAGAATTAGGCGAGTTAATCGTAAGTTAAATTGTGATTTGATTGCGGCTTGAATTAATACTTAATCACGCTTAAATCACGAATTAATGGAGTTTTACGAAAGGATTTATTATGGAAAAGACTACGCCACTAAGCGGCGAAATGCTTGCTAGCGCGCTAAAAAAGATAGGCGAATCAAGCAATCACGTTGCTGTAGTAGGCTCCATGAACGCAGATTACACAATAGTTGCAGATCGTCTTCCAAATCCTGGAGAAACCGTAAATGGCAGTGATTTGCGCGTTCTTCCAGGCGGAAAATCGGGGAATCAGGCCGTTTCTGCAGCAAAACTCGGCGCGAACGTGCAAATGTTTGGCGCGGTAGGCAGCGACGAAAATGCAAAATTCCTATTAAACGCGCTAGAATCTGCTGGAGTAGACACGTCTAGAATTTTGCGCGTAGAAGGCGTAAAAAGTGGCGCAACAGTAATAACAGTAGACGCAAAAGGCGGCGAAAACACAATTGTTTACGCTCCAGGGTCTAATGCAAAAGTGAGCGTGGAATACATTAGCCAAAACGATGTTAAGCAAGCAATTTGCAGCGCAAGCGTTTTAGGATTATGCCTAGAAAGCCCAATGGAAACCGTAACGGCGGCGGCAAAAATTGCGTGTGCGGCTGGCGTAAAAGTTTTGCTAAATAATTCGCCTTTTGTAAGCGAGCTGCCACGCGAGTTGATTGAAAACGCAAGCATACTTCTTGTAAACGAACACGAGATGGCGCAATTGCTTAAAATTAGCGAGCCAGAAGACGGAAATTGGGATGATTTTGATTGGCATGATGCGGCGCGCATTATGCACGAGTATGGTTTTGACGAGGCGGTTGTAACGCTTGGTGCAGAAGGCTCAGTTGTTTTAGACTATGCTGCGCAAGATGGCAAAAAGGCTGTGCGAATTTGCCCTCAACGCGTTAAAGCAGTAGACACAACGGGCTGCGGAGACGCGTTTATGGGAACCGTTTTAGCAGGACTTGCCGCTGGCTTTAGTCTAGCGCAAAGCGCGCAAGTTGCCACTTACGTTTCGGCGTATGCAGCAATGGGATTTGGAGCGCAAAGCTCGTATGGAAGTGCGCAGCAGGTTGTTCGCGCATTTGAGTAGTGGCGTTGTATGCTGCTAAACTAGTCGCGTATGCGTTTTTACAGATTTTGCAAACGGGAAGGCAAATATGTCAACAATTCTTGAAGGCACTCCAAAAAAGCAAATGATGCTTGTAACGGGTAGAGCGTATCCACAACTTGCGGAAGAAACCGCCAACTACCTTGGAATAGACGTGCTGGAAACAACTGCCTACGATTTTGCAAACGGAGAAATGTATGTGCGCTTTACGCAGCCAGTTCGAGGCGCAGACGTTTTTGTTTTGCAAGCGCACACAGATCCAATCAACAATTGGATTATGGAGCAGCTGCTTATGGTGGATTCTTTAAGGAGAGCATCCGCTAGAAGCATAAACGTTGTTGCGCCTTTCTTTGGGTATTCGCGTCAAGACAAAAAGCATCAAGGCCGCGAGCCAATTACAGCGCGACTTATGTTTGACTTGTTCCGATCTGCTGGAGCTACTCGTATTTTGACTGTAGACATGCACGCGGCTCAAGAGCAGGGATTCTTCGACGGGCCAGTGGATCACTTAACGGCTATGCCAGTTTTGATTGACTACGTTCGCAACACTATGAGCCTAGAAAACACTACGATTGTTTCTCCAGATGCAGGGCGAATCAAGGTTTCGGAGCAATGGGCTGCAAAGCTTGGCGGATTGCCATTAGCGTTTATTCACAAAACGCGAGATATAACAAGGCCAAATCACGCGGAAGCGCATGGAATTATTGGAGATATTCAAGGCCGCGATTGCATTGTTGTAGACGATATGATTGATACGGCTGGCACGATTTGCGAAGCTGTGCGCACACTTAAAGGCGCTGGTGCAAAATCCGTTACTTTGGTTGCAACTCATGCGCTGCTATCTGGCCCTGCAGTAGAGCGACTTAAGAGTTGCGGCGCGCGCGAAATCATTTTAACGGATACAGTTCCTGTTCCCGAAGAAAAGCGCTTAGAAAATATGACGGTTCTTTCGATTGCGCCTCTTTTGGCTGCTGGAATTAGGTCTGTGTTTAGGTCCGGGTCGCTTGTTTCGCTTAGAAACGCGCTTCCAGAAGACATGAAGCATAGGAATATTTACGCTCATTAGTGTGGTTGATTAGCTGCGCGACGGTGAGTCGCAAGCATGATGTAGACTTAGCAGGTTGTTCGTAAAATTAAATATGCAAAAATTATTGCGTAATAATCGCGTAATAAATTGTGTAATGACTTGATTTACGAACGATTTTGCAAACACACTCCTGCTGTGGAAAGCCCGCAGCCGAATAGTCCGAAGGAGGTGGGTGATGTCTGCACACAAGTATGAACTGATGTTCATTGCCGATCCAGAGCTTGACGAGCGCGGTCTTAAGAAGTTGACCGAGCAGTATCTTGAGCTTGTCACCAAAGAGGGCGGTTCCGTTGATGGTACCGACTATTGGGGTCGCCGTAAGCTTGCTTACGAGATTGATGGCAAGAACGAAGGTAACTACGTTGTAGTGAATTACACTGCCGAGCCAGCTCTTAGCGACGAGCTTGACCGTGTTTTGAACCTTAACGAATCAGTAGTCCGCACGAAGATTCTTCGCAAGGACGCAAAGTAAAGCAAAGTAAAGCAAAGTAAAGTCAAAAGTTTAGGGACAATATCCAAAATTTTATTTAGATTAGTTTGATTAATTTATAGTCAAATAGTCAAATAGCCAAATTGGATTTGCTCTAAATTGTTCCACGAAATTGTTCCAAGTCTTAATAGAAAAGAGGCTACGATGGCTGGAGAAACTGTTATAACCGTGATTGGTAATTTGGCTAAAGAGCCAGAAACTGCTACCAGTTCCAACGGTAGTGTTAGAACGTCTTTTACGATTGTTTCTAATTCCTCTACTTTTGACAGAAGAACAAACAGCTACGTTAACGGCACGCCATTATCGCTTAGATGCGTTGCATGGGGCGACTTAGCTGAGCATTGCGCACAAACACTTACTAAGGGAATGCGCGTTATTATTCAGGGTAGGTTGCGTGCAAACAACTACGTTGATAAAAACAGCAACGAAAAACGATACAGCATTGATTTGATGATTGATGAGATTGGGCCATCCTTGCGTTTTGCAACCGCTCAGGTTAATCGTTTAAGCTCGAAGGGCGGTTTTGCTGGGAACAATGGCGGATTCAATCAGGGCGCTGGCGCTGGAGCTGGTATGAATGCTGGTGGATACACTGGCGGTTATGCTGGCGGCGCGAATTATGCGAATAGTGCGGCTGCTGGTGCTGGAATGAATGCGCAAAATGGCGCTAATCAGGGCGTAAACGTTGAAGACCCGTGGAGTGCTTCTGCTCCATCAAACGGTGGATTTGCAACGTTTGGAGCTAGCTCCGATTTTGGTGGAACAGACGAAGAGCCAGAGTTCTAGTTTTTCTAGTTTTATGCGCGCGCTAATGGCGTCTAGTCGCCGCTGCTTTAGGGCAGATAGTTTAGCGAATATGACTTATTGCTTGTAAAACTAATGCTGGTAAAAATCTAAATACGACTTTACAATTAAAAACATCAGTTTAGCGTATAAACAAAAACAAAAGTTTNATAACGCATTTAAGAGAGGACATCCTATGTCACGTAAGAGGCCGCAACCACCGGTCAAGCCTTTTAAGAAGAAGCCAAATCCTTTGAAGGCTGCCAAGATTACTGAAATTGATTACAAGGACGTTGCTTTGTTGCGTAAGTTCGTTTCGGACCGCGGCAAGATTCGTTCCCGTCGTATTACTGGTGTAACCGTACAGGAACAGCGCAAGATCGCGAAGGCCGTTAAGAACGCTCGCGAGATGGCTTTGCTCCCATACGCCACTACTGGTCGCTGATTGAGAGGATAAGAACATGGCAGAAACCAAGGTTATTCTCACCAAGACCGTTGCAAACTTGGGTCACTCGGGTGACGTTATTACTGTTAAGGCTGGTTACGCACGTAACTACTTGATTCCACAGGGCTTGGCCTTTGCGTGGAATAAGGGCGCTGCTTCCCAGATTGAAGCGATGCGTCGCGCACGCTTGGCTAAGGCTGTTGCCACTCGCGAAGAGGCTGTTGCAGCTAAGGCCGCAATCGAAGGCACTGTTGTAGAAATCGCCGCTAAGGTGAGCGAGTCTGGCAAGCTCTTCGGTGGTATTTCCGCCGATAAGATTGCTGCTGCTTTGGCACCAAAGGCCGCCGTTGAAGCACGCGCTATTAGCGTTGCTGCAATCAAGACCACTGGCGAATTCCCAGCAACTGTGGCTCTTCACCCAGAAATCAGCGCTTCCTTTACTGTTAAGGTTGTAGCTGAGTAGTTAAACGTGTTCCAGCTTCCCACGCGAGTGTTGCGAGTTTTTTTAGGATTTGCGTTGTATTTGCGTTGGGAGGCAATCCATTTGGATTGATCTTAAGCATTGGCTCTGTGTGAGTTGTGGCGAGTTTTACTTGCTGTGACTCACACAGAGCTTTTTATTATTCTGCGTGCGAATCGACCTGCATGGGCGCTTTGTGCTTTTCCCAAGATTTGTTACATATGTCTCGCTCGTGAGGCATTTGTAACGTTTTTTGACCCAAATTCGTTATATTTGCATCATTGATGAGATATTTGTAACGTTTTTTGGCTTAATTTCGTTAGATTTGTCTCGCTCGTGATGCAAATATAACGCGAGCGATATTACCCATTTGTTGTTGCGCGAGGTTTGATGTATTTCTCTCCTCGCAAGTCCCGTCGCTACGCTCCTCTTTTATTGCTCGTATAGAAATACATCAAACCTTCTGAATATCTAGGACTTTTGCGTGGATTTTTATCACCGATATTTCGAGATTTTTCTTCTTCATTCGATGAATCACCATCGGAGAGACTGCGAATCGACTTGCATGAGCGCTTAAAGCGTAGCGCGCGAATGCACTTCGTGCATTCGCTGAGCTTGCTCAAAGTTGAAAGCACAGTGTGCTTTCAACGCAAGCGAAGACGTGAGCGCGCTGTAACGCGCGAGCGATACGCTTCATTCAGTGCGAAAAATCTCGAATCTATACCTAACTTGGCGCAACCTTGTAGTGCGTTTGTACCTGATTTACGGCGTGTCGTCATACAATCGCACTACAAGGTTGATCGTCGTTCGCGCGGATTAGCCGTGTGATTCCGAACGTCTATTAGTAGCCGCTCGGCTGATCTGGCGCGTAAAGTCCACTGGACTTTACGTTTAAGCCAAATCACGCTTTGAAGGAGCTTGAAATGCGTTATGAAATTTCAAGCTCAGTCAAAGCAAACGCACTACAAAAGTGCTCTCGCGCGCGACGCTTTAAAACTCAAAGCCACAAATCTATCTAAATGCAACTTTATAACGAGCAATAGCTGCAACAAATGTAAGTATAATGAACAGCGCAAAAGTATAAACAATGTTGCTTCCTGTTTGAAGCATAGATCCACCACGCTTTGAAACACCATTATCTACAACAGTTACTTCAGTCCATGCGATTTGTTTGCCACTCTCGTCTACAAGTAGAACAGTGTGTTTACCAGAGTATCCAGCTGGGAATATTGCATCGAATTGAGGCACGCCATTCACCATTCGTACAGTAACATACTTTGAACCGTCGTAGCCTTTAAGCAATCGCGGAGACGAGTAGATGTATGCGTAAGCATATGCAATACCTTCACGATTCAGACGTTCAATAAACTCGCCGTTTTGAATGCGAATGTTTACTTTGTTCACAACTCCAGCATTCGCAACATTATTGTCTCGTACTAGCAGAGTTCCTCTTAGCTCTGACTTAAGCTGCTGCACTGTTGCCGGTGCAGTAGGAGTTGGAGCAGCTGATGATGGCTTAGCAGGCGCAGATACAGCAGAATTTGAGGAAGATTCAGGTTTTGTTTTAGCTGGTTTAGACTGATCTGAATTTTCATGCACATTCTGCTTAGGTTTTGAATGAGTTTGATATTCAGAAGTAGAGTGAGACTCAGCATTAGGCTTAGATTCAATACTATTATTAGGTTCATGAGCAGGCGTATTAGACTTAGAGCCTTGCTGGGATGCAGAACCTGATTCGGAATTACTAGGAGCAGTACCCACATCTGGGACTAAAGTATGTGGAGCAGGATGATTTTCAGTATCAGAGTCTCCAGGAGTTTGCTCACGACCAGGCGTAGATGAATTTGGCTCATGAGTTCCAGGATGAGTTTCTCCAGGAGTTGGAGTTGGAACTGGCGCTGGCTGAGGAGCCGGATTCACAGGATTAGAACCAGGCTGAGGATGAGGGCCAGGCGCTGGAGCCGGATTTGGCACTACAGGACCAGGAACAGGTGGCTGAGGTGATGGAGTAACAGTACCAGGAGTTTGTTCATGCCCAGGAGTAGATGGATTCGGCTTCTGCGTACCAGGCTTAGATTCATCCTTCAACTTATTGATATCCAAAGGATTCATCTTATATTTGAGAACATCATCAACATTAATATTTGCAAAAGGATTGTCGTTCTTCTTTTCAGCATCCTT